>LSQA01000020.1_pt1 | contig 44285 bp, 48 predicted proteins | sample 651271 | NCBI WGS metagenome assembly LSQA01 (sample SAMN04438314, study PRJNA306036) | termite gut metagenome | isolation source: viral DNA filtered from gut of termites from termite colony 3 | host: Coptotermes formosanus | place: USA: New Orleans, Cypress St. | collected 2013-06-21 | reverse complement strand
GCATTGTAGAGGTCCTTTTCGGCCAATTTGCGGATGATTGATTCAACTCCTGCATTACCCAATACGTGGATTTCTCCAAAGTGGTCGTTTGCAGCCATCATCGGGTTGATGTCTCCGATTACGTTCTCACGTAATTTCCATGGAGCCTGTACAACATTTCCGGTTTGAGAGTACTGAAGCAAATCAGCAAAGACCTGAGTCTTAGCAGCAGCCAGGGCAGCCACAGCGGCGGCGTCCAGGGTTTCGCCAAATTTGTACAGGTACTTGTTGAACTTACGTTCGAAGTCCTGTTGCATTGAGATTTCATTATTCATGAACATGGCCGGAACAATGGTGAATCCCCATGAATAGGTTGCGAACGTGATGGTGTACATCCGAGAGGTGTTCTCGCTGTCTGCGATAGTTACCGATCTGGTGTTCCCGATTGTTACTCCGCCGTCGTAATCGATTACAGGTGTCTGTAAGGTATTACCAATCGAGCTCTCAGCTTTGGTCTTAAGCTCATCGGTCAAAATACCGGCAGGGTCTTCGGATTGCTGCATGAACAAATTCAATGCACCATAACGGCTGGGGCGCAATTCATTTTTGTCCAAGTTCCCTTTAGCCCTGATGTTCTGGATTCTTGTGTTAATTAAAGACATAATTTCAATTTTTAAATTGTTAATGTTTGCGTGTTACCCTTGCACGTTATAATCTCATTCGCAAATGTAATTACTTTTTTCTGAATAAGGTGAATATCCACTCAATTATTTTTGTATCAGCCACCCCGTTTGCAGCTAAAGAAGCACCAAACCCATATATGAGGGCCCAATACCACGTCAACCCATCCAAAAATCCTAAGTGTAAGAACCACCCAAGCATCGTCATAACTATACCAGTTCCCCCCATGAAAATATCTGAACAAACCAATCTGGTGTGACTTTAGTCTTACCAAATAAGTTCTTCAGGAATTCAACCACTACAGGAATGGCAGCCACAAGAGCTACGAATGTAGTGAAAGCAGAATCAAAGGCTCCAGGGGTTTCTCTCGAACCATCCTGAGCAAATAACAGAGTTGTAGGCAGGAGCATGATCACCATAAGCATTAAGACTTTCATAAAAGTTTTCATTGATCAAATCGTTTTTAGTTTAATACTATGGAACCCTCCTCTCGAAGGGTCCCGTTTGTTTATCGAATCGGGAGTTTATTCACTCCGTTGTCTTCTCTCAGTTTCTTCTGTTTCTCAGCGAACGAGGCCGAACCTCTTGTTTCTCCGTTCTGCATCAGATACTTGACAATGATTTCGTCTGCTTGTACCTGAGTTTTTGCTCCGGCAATATCAACGATCTCAATTGTTTCTACTCCACCCTTTCCGGGTTCTTCCGTACCAGTTCCAGTGGTCTTATTTCCTGGATCAAGAACCTCCTTCAGTTGTTCACTGATAAGTTCCTGAGCAGTGTAAGGATTAAGTGAGTTCGCCTTGTTACGAGCGATCTCTCCTTTTGCATCTCTGAAGACCATGACCTTTGTACCACCGGCCTCAACCCAATCAGGTTTGTAGGTTCCAAGGATAGCAGACTTAGCGGATGAGAGCAAAGTCTTCTGTACGCTCTCGGGGTAGCCGGCTTTGAATTTAAGACCTGCAGTAGCTTTTTCAAATTGAGTGTCAACCTGAATGCCAGTGATCTGCTGAGAGAATTCTTTTTCTTTATTGACCCATGTCTGTTTATCAGTATCGTACTGAGTCTTTAGTGTGGCCAATTCAGTTTGGGCATCCTTCAGTTGTTGACGAATGACATCGTCCCCTTTTCCTGCAGAGATCTGTTGTTTCAAATTAGCGATCTCAGTCTCGTATCCTGTGATCTTAGTTTGAAGTTCAGTGGCTCCTCCGATCTTAGATTTGAAATCACCGAGGACACGCTTCACGTAGTCATAGGATTTTTCACCCTGATTCTTCTCAATACCTGTTACGGCTTTGACGTCCTCGTCATAACGACCATGGAGTTCGCCGATCTTGGTGTTGATAACTTGATTCTCGTCATTCACGGACAGAGTTGAGATAGCAGTCAATTGCGCTTCACTGAGTGTGGCAAGATCTGCATTGGCTTTGATTACTTCTGGTGTAAGTGCCATAATTTTTACTCTTTAAATTATGATTAATAAATATGGTTGATTACAGGTTGAAGACTTGAGGATTCCACATGATTTCCATGGTGTAGCCTAAGCCTGCACTGTTTTTCTCGAACTGATTCCACTCAGCGGTTGTGAACTTCTGAATGTACTCCTTCGAGAGTTTCTTTCCAGATTTGGGATCAAAAGCCGGTTGGTCCAACTTTACATGATAGATGTTTCTCTCGTTCTCTTTGGGAACGTATGAACCATTTTGAGCGGCCTTCGTACGGGCTTGTGCTTCAGCTTCTTTCTTCTTCAGATAATCGGCTTTAGCATCCTCAACGGATTTCTTCGCAGCCTCTACGGCTTTAGCGTCATCCGGTTTTACTTCCTCCAAAGCAGCTTGAGCATCCAAGTACTTTTCCTTGGCGGTCTCAGTAGCAGCTTTGGCAGACTCGATCGCCTTTTTGTTTTTGGCGAGTTCCTCGGCAGCCTTAATTTGTGCCTCCGACTGGGTTGTCTTGTTCTCTGACATACTCTTTAAATTTTTCGTTTATAATACTGATTTTTTTATCGAAGTCTAATTGGGAACCGAACTCGATAATGTTCATGTTCTCCCTTTCGAACCGATCCACAAATGTAGAAAAATTAATTTTAATTTTAAGTGAATCCTGGTTTAAAAGTTGCTTCTCCTGTAGTTTCATCAGCTCATCGAAAGTGTAGTGCCTGTATGGTTCAAGATGCTTCAGGATGAACATCCTTTGCATTTCTTGTTCGTCATTCCTGTACTCGGTCTCGATTATTTGATCTTGAATCGAATCCAGAATGGCGTCACTGGCACCATTTTCTTTGGCTTGTTTGTACTGAGCATAGAGGTCGTCAACTGAATAGATGTAGAATTCAGTACCCATTGAAATAGAACTACTCAGGAAGTTCTCCCCATACCTTAATAGACAACAGGTGTCATCTACGAACTTACGGGCAGATTCAAGATTTCCCTTCAATGAATTCAGAACACTGAGCCTGCTCTCAAAGTTGGCTGTGACCTGCATCTCATTGATGCTCTGTTTCTGGTTAACGTCTCCGCCTGTTCCTACCACTGAAGTAAAGACCTCAGACTTCAACCTGTTCACTTCCTCAACGTTGTAATCCAGGGAAGACTTATCGATCGTAGTGATCTGCACCGGGTTCCTGAGGTCCGGATCATTTCCGGTTGGTACAGGTACCTCAATAAATGATCCCACTCCTGCAAGCCTTTTATTGGCGCATACAGGGCATTGTTCTACAGTACCATCTCTCAACACTTTGTAGTGTTGATCTTGGTTCCTCAAATACCCTCCATCGCAATAGTCCCCTGTTTCGTTGTTCTTGAAATCACAGTCGGCCTCGTACGCGCTATATATAGGATAAGGTGCGTAAAGGTCTAAATGCCTTTTACTGATCGAGAAGAAGAGCAACCAATCCAAGTTAGCTAATTGGGGAGACAGAGGAGATCTTTTGAGTTCCGGTTGATTTTGGGTTAATTCCGTAGACCAGAAGAATCTGGCTGGACAATATCCCAATCCATGTTCGCGTTCAATAGGTTCACCTGAGATGTTCCCATCTTTGTCCAGTTGAATGGTCCTGTAATAGGTATCATCAAAGCAAGCAATTTTATTGCCTGGCTGTTTGAAGATGATCCAGTTCAGAACCCCCTTTTTGAATTCGTAATCAATTACATGCTCAACACCGAGAAAGTAGAAATATGGTTCAGGATAGTCTCCTGTTTGTTCTTCAGGCAAATCAACAATCAACACAGAGTTGATCGCTGTCTTAACATTGTCCCATCCCTTCTTTCTCCAGATACCGGGTTCTTTCAGGATCTCCTGTCTGTACCATTCCCAATCGTCTTTATAGGTTGCATCAGTAAACTGATAATTGACAGAAGGATTCTTTCCATCAAATACCCGTTCCAGGTCGTTGAAGATAGAGTTCGTAAGTTGAATGATCGGTGTAGGAAATTTGAAGAGACTCACAAACACTTTAAATTTATCCTTCGGGATCAAGGTCTTCACCCATTCCAGAAAGACAGTCAATGGCTGTGATATTTCCGAAGGCTCCATAAAGCTTTCGGCATGGAACCGTAAACGGTTCTCATGCCTGATAGCTTTCTTAATTGTTTGGCTCTTCTTCGGACTTTTTATCTTTTCCTTTATTTCGCTTACTTGTAAGGCCATTCGCTTCGTCCATTTGATAGTTAGAATCATCGGGGAGGCGCCACCCTCCATTGTTTGGCATTCGCAGGATTCTCTCAGCGTGATTGATTTCGAACTCCTGTGTCTTATCTCCCACCTGGAGAACTACTCTATTAGTTCTTTCCATGGTTCAAGAGATTAAGCAGGGGTTGCAAGATCAGTCAATGCGTTGAAATCTGTCGGGGTCAAGATAACTAAGTTATCGGACCAGTTTGGAAAGAACTTCCATGATACTACGTTCATGTCAGGAGCTTCCAAACCTCCGAGTGATTTGTCACCAACGAACAGCCCTTGAATAGGAATAGGGAAATACTGGGTTGGGGTTGTTACGTCGTCAACCAAACAGGCGATACGACCGAATTCATCCACCAGGTAAACCCCTACATTTTCACACATGTAAGACTTCAAGGCCTTAATTGTTTTTTGGGCCGAACGAAGAATGTTTCCAGTAAAGGAAGTGGGTTCACGCCCGATGATCAGTTCAACACCTCCTAAGGTTTCATTTCCGCCTCCGTATGTACGGGCTGCACCAGGTTCAGTGGTTGGAGCCTGAATGTAGGGAGACTGAACAACTTTTGTTCCATCTGAAGCAGCCAAAAGCCGAGTCCATGAAGCCTTAAGCTTTGGGTCGTCAGTAGCAGCAACAAATGAGTTCTTGGTAGATCCAGTAAAGAAGATTCTTTGGAAAACAACCTTCTGTACTTGGCCAAGAGATTCGGGGCAATCGCTAATTGGGATGTCTACCAATTCGGCTCCGGCTGGGCAATTACAAAGTAAGCTCATTGTTCTACAGTTTTTAAATTAAACATTGATTCACAAAAGTAATCCATCTCATTTGAATTATAGTGCAAAAGTACATATTATTTTTTAATTACGCCGCTTCAATCCTCTTTTTTGTTTGTGCTTACTCATTTTTGCAGTAGCCAAATATCTCATCGGGTCAATACAGTGGTTGAATGCGTCAACAGGTTCATTGAGGGTTTTGCCTATTTTATCCTTGGCCCACATATACTTCCGGAGTTCTTTGATCATATTGGTACTACGTTTAGTGACCAAGAATTCTTCTTCCTGGAGCACATCAATACCGAAGTTGACGGAGTCGGGTCCTTTGTCTGCAGGATGGATCTTGAACCCATATCTATTTATCTCAGCGATTGACTTAGGCTCTGCAGAATCGGCGATTATGAAATCAGTGCCTCGAACACCCAGGGACTTCATCATGTTGGCTATGTCCCCGTTTGTCATACCTGTCTGATAGATCAACTCATCCCAAATGGTCTTTCCGTTCCAGTGATATGCAGCCACTAAGGTTGTCGGGTCATTGGTATATCCGAAGTCAATACCATACCCAAGAAGTCTGGCGTCCCTTGGTATATCATCAACCTGTTTCCAGTTGGTGAAGATAACACCCTCCAAGGTTCCGACCAATCCAAGACCGTAGACCTTCCACCAGTTGTGCCAATAGTAGTTCTTTATATTGGACACATTCAGGAGGTCAGGCAATTCAAGGTCTGGATCAAAGTATGCTTTAGTCTTTGCTTTCTCTACCTCTCGGATGATTGCCTCAGACAACGCCTCATTGTCTTTGTAGGTCAAGATCAATTCTTCAAAGTCCGGGTCATCATGAAGTTCTGTATGGTACCAGAATTCATTTGATGGGTTGAAGTCTAACCAAATGATCTCACTGGTACGGATGGACAACTGATGATAAGTCTCAAAGGTGGTGTTGTTACACTCATTGATGTAGAGGATGTGACGTCTTGGACCTCTTACTTTGCCTTCCTGATCGGCTGAGAAGAATTCAATATAGGAACCGTTCGCGAACGTGTACGTGAGTAACGTGCGATTGTAATTAGCATCGTTGTAACGACCTGTTGCTTTCATGATCTTCAGGAAGTCCTTCAATGCCCCTTTTCTTAAATGCGGGATTGATTCGGAAACGACAGAGATTTCAAGCCCTGGAGTTCTGGCAGCCTGATCGATCAATATAGGTAAGATCCCAAATGTCTTTCCGGCTGAAGTTCCTCCAGGCACACCCCTGATTCTCTTCTTAAGCTTTCTCAGCTTCTTGATCGCAGTGGTGTACTGAAACCCATCAACTTTATTAGTCGTCTTCACCATCTCCAAATAGAGGTTGTTCCTCTGTTACTTTCAATTCTGTTTTGTCAGTCAATCCAAGATCTCTTGCAATGATGTTTGCATTGAAAGCTCCTGAGGCAGCGCCTTCGAACTTTTGAGCGAACATGACTTTATCGATCGCACGGATGATCTCTACGAACTCCTGGTAGCGATTTTCTAAATTGCACTTATAATGATCCAGGTTTGCAAGTATTCCCCTCTCAAATAAGAAGGCTTCAAAGCCTGACCAAGTATAAGGTCTGATCGTTTCCAAACCGATAACGGGGTTCTTGATCTCTTCCATAAGATCATCATCGATGATTGCTCCCTTTTCAATTTTGATAGGACTTTTTCTTTGTTCCTGTTTCAGGAAAGGCCTCTCATCTATAGACTGGAAGTAATCACAAGCAAGCTTCCATAATTCGCTTGGAGTCTTGATGGCCTTAGGTCGACCTGTCTTTTTTCTCCATTCCCAATATCCGGGATCTCCTTGTTTCATATCTGTTACTTTTAAAAGTTTATTCGCAAAAGTACAGATTATCTCTGAAGAAACAGTATTTCACTCCTGAAAACCTTACTCCGATGGGAGCAAATTTAGGGCGGAATCCTTGACCACAGTAGAAACAATAAATAAACAATCATTGTGGTCAATCTAAGTGCCTGTGTATCAATCCATTATCCCCCCTTATACACAATGCCACAATAAAAAGGCCACAACATATTATGTGTGTGCACGCGTGCGCGCGTGCTATGCACCTGATTTCTTCCTTTTATTTCTTATATTCTCTCATTTAGGTCTTTTATAGGAATTATTGTTTACATTGTGTATAATGGGTCTAATGAATTGATACACAATGAATTGTATTGACCACAATGGATTGTTTACATTGTGGTTAATTGTGGACAGTGTCAGACCCTTGTATCGATCATCTTTTTACTATTATGCAATAAAAAGGATTCTCTTGTGCTCCATCCTTCTGATCGAACAACTCAAGTACTATGCCTTCGGGCCTTGTTTCTTCCCGGCCCTTATAGGTCATTCCTGTTTCAATCCCAAAGAAGTCTTCAGCCAATCGGGTCGCTTCATCCCTGCTTTCACACAGGATTTCACCCGCCATTCTCAATTCATAATTCTGAAATATGCTCATAACTCAATTTCTAACCCGGTTACTATTCTATAAATTCCACGGGTCAATTCAACATCGTATGAGGCATCATGCAGTCGATCCTCATCAACAACAATCCCTAATTCCCTGGCTACCCGGTGTTGCTTAAAAGAGGGCATTGAGGCCCTTCTCTGAATAAGGTACTGGGACGCCAGGACAAGAGTGTCAAGAGTGTCAGTCCAGAACCAGGAACCAATGAACTCATCGCCATTCTGTTTGAACCAAGCCCGCAGGAACACATCATCGAAATACCTGTTGTTGAATCCCACATTCCATGCCTTCTGTTTGGTATCAAAAGGATCGATATATTTGCCCAATATGGCCTTGAAATCTGAGTGGGCTTGTTTCATATCAGGATAAGACAAAAGTTCCTCCTGTGTCTTCCTGCAGACCCTTAAGGCCCCTTCATCTATGAGGGCTTTAGGATGAGGCCGAGAGAAGATATTGAACTTCTCCACAACCTCATCGTTGATCTCAATAAGTCCTGCAATCTGATGGATGGAATGCTTTTTCACTTCCACGCCTGTTGTCTCCAGATCGTAGAAAACTTTAATGATGTCCATGCTTTTTTCTGATTATTGATTTGATGAATCGAACAGGATAAACCAAAGGCCCGAAGGCTTGTTGGTTCTTCTTGATCGGGCTCCGACCTTGTTCAATGATGTCCTCAGGTCCGTATGGTTCCGGATCTCCGAAGTGTTCAGCCATTGCCTTATCCCAAGCCTTATTGGCTTTGCCTGCACCATTAATGAAGGCAAAGACCAATAAGTTGAAAAGTACTATTGCACCTATTGCGTACCACATAACTTATGAGTTTAAGATCATGTTGATGGGTTGAAGAGGAGTGCCGAACGTGGCCGTTGTGATCCATATTTTTCTGGTCTTCTTCAGAGCCTGAAGGTTGATCGGAAAAAGTTCTATTTCAAACGTTGCGGGTGTCTCCGGACCTTCTCCCCATGATTTGGGGTTGCAGTGGAATTCCCCTTTGTGAGTTACCGGGAAAGCAGGCTCGGCAGTTGTTACTCTGATCGGCTGAGCAGAACGACCGAAAGTGAGCACAGTCAGTTTCAAGATCTTGGTCTTCTTGACTGCCTCGAGTTCTTCATCGTCGAGCTCCATGCAGAAGGTTACAAGTCCATTACCTTGAGCATGAGCCGGCAAAGGCAAATACTCCTTTTGGTCTTTCGCAAAGACCACGTTGTGTTGTTCAAATTCAATTGCTTTCATTCTTGAAATTTTTAATGTGATTAATAGTTGACTTTGTCAGGTTGTAAGTGATAGCCCATCCGATCCCTGACAGAAAGAATGTAAGCAACCCAGTGAGCCCGATCCTCCAGGCCAAGGCCCATCCGATCCATACCCAGATGAATGTTGAGACTATGGCCCCGAGTAATCCCAGGACCATAAGAATAAGCATACAGGTGAATAGCACCTCTGAAAATTTAAGCTTATGATTAAGCTTATTGATCTTCTTTGTCGTCTTCATTTTGATTATTATTTAAGTTGAATTTAGATTTCATCGTAATGATGTCCTTTTTCTCCTGAGCGAGCATCGTTTGATATTGATCAAGATCAATTCTTTCAGCGATTGCCTCCTCACATAGCCGGATCAATTCCTTCGGAGGCAGAGCATCCTTTTCAACCCAGACTTCAATATTCGAATCCTGTCCTTTCATCCGGTTCAATCTGTACTGAGAAATAGTGTCATTGATAGCGTCTTGAATCCCCGTCACCCAATAAGGTAAGATCGGACGTCTGACACGATCCTCGATTGCAGCCCAATCCACAATGCCGGCCATGCGGCCTTTCTTGAGGATGTTCATGAGTTTTTTTGTACTCCTCCTGTTTGTTAGGGATGAAGTCCCTGGAGACTAATTGATAGTAGAGCTGCCTGAGTGTGAGCCTGTAGCCATCAGCTACGTACTCTTCCAGGATGTCATTGATTTGGCTCAACCGGGCTTTGTTGTCCTTAGAGAGCCGAAGTTTGAGATCGAATTGTTCTTTCATACGTGTTACAAAATTAAAATTATTCTTCTATGATTTTTTCAATCCAGCACCTTGGTTGAGAAGGATGCGGAACTAAAATTGTTTTCTTACCTTTCATTTGTTTGGCATGTTCTGCCTGGATCTTCTGAGCCTTATCTTGAGGAGAAAGGTCCTTTTTGCGAAGGTTCTTTTCCTTTCTCTTTGCGTCGTATTTTCTCATTCCCCTTATGCTTCAAAATTAGTGATGAAACCTAAATGATGTTTGGCCCTGGTGTAAGCTACGTAGACCAGGTTTGTTTCTTGTTCAGCCATCCAATCGATTGCCATTGCTCTGCGGTTGTAGAGCTTCTCCGGGCAGGCTATGAAGACTCTGTCTGCCTCCAGACCTTTTGACTTATGGATGGTTGAGAGACAGATCCCGGCCCGATTACCTTCGTTAAAGATCGATTCGATCCTTGAAACTAACTGCCTGGTCTGAGTAAGACCTTCAGACAGAACCTCAATAGCTTTGATCTTATCCTCGTAGATAGTGTATTGATTGCTCTGTTTGGCTTCTGCAGGGCTGCACTTCTGTTGAGATGAAATTCTCTTGGCTATTTTGCTAAGCTCCCTATCCATGATCTGAAGAGCATCCACGATGTTGGTTCTCTTGGTCTTGTTGATCATATTGATGAGGTTCGTACCTATGTCTTTGCCTTTGATATAGGCCTTAATGCCTTGACCAATGTACTTCATACAAAGACTGGCAAGAGGAGCAGTAACACGGCAGAGGATCATGTCCCCGTCCTGTACGTCTTTAATGCTTGCATCACGATTGACAGTTCCTTGAGGAGCATTGTCTCTGGCTTCGATCTGAGGAACCAAAGTCTTTGCAAGGTCGATAATGTCTGAGTCACACCTGTAACAAACTGATAGGGGGAACTCCGTTGTGTTTGGTGTAGCCTTCAGGATATTGAATGACTTAACATCAGCACCGGCGAAACCATATATCGCCTGGCGAGGATCTCCTACAGCGATGAAACGTCCTTCAGGTTTTACACACTTGAGGAACATCTCCCTTTGAGCAGCGTTGAGATCCTGGCACTCATCGATGAAGACCCAATCATATTGTGGCATCTTGATATTGCGGACATTTGGAAAGTAGATCATGTCAGTGAAGTCAATTTGACCCATTTCCTTCAAACCCCAGTTGATTGCTTTCTTGGCAATATCCAGTTCGTTGTCGATCAGGTCCAGACCATGTTTGTCAACCAGGTCAAGCATATCAGAGGAGGAGTTGCACAGGTTGACTCTGAGCAGGTCAATCAGCTTCATGATATTGGCTTTATACTCAGAAAGTTCTTCGTACTCGAGGTCCATCAGAGGTTCGATCCCCCCGAATTTAAGTCCTGTATTGACCCATGTGCGATATTTATCCGCCTGAACGGTTGTATTGATCTGGTTCATGATTGAAGAAGCTCCGAGACTGTGAAGGGTCTTGACCTCAACGTTGCGGAGGTTACCGACCTTGATTTTCAGTTCTTCCACGATAGCCTTATTGAAGGCGAGGAAGAGAACAGACTGAGACTCAGGGATGAGCTTCAGGGCGTTCACGATAGTGGTTGACTTACCAGATCCAGCCACTGCGTCTATGACTGCGTTCCCTGTGCCTTCCTGGATGAAAGTGTAAATTGATTGTTGATACTTAGATGGAGTAAATGCCATGATCTTAATTTTTTAAAGAATTAATAGCTATTTGAATGTCTCTTTCTGAAGCAGTAGAACCGAAGATTGATCTAACAGACTCTATTGATGAACTATTAGCAAGGAAAGTAGAGAGGATGTCTTGTTGTTTTAAAGTAAGTGCCATTATCTTTGTTTCAGCTATACCCTGGCTGACCGGTTTTTAATTTTATGATGAAGCAAAAGTACGATTTCTTTTTCAGATAAAAAAATTATTTCAGTAAAAAGTGAAATAAAATTTCATCTTTAACGTTTACAAAAAGTGCCGGAGGTCCTCCCCGGCACTTAATCTACTCAATATCAATACCTTCATCAATCTGCCTGATTCGTTCCTGGCATATATGAATGATTTTCTCGTAGTCCAATTTCCGGGAGTCTGTGCTCTTCTTCCGGAGGACTCTTTTGACAATGTCTGCATCCCATGGATTAAGTTTGTACTCAATCCAAATGTCCCATGGCTGGATCTTATGTTGTGCATAGTCAGAAGAACCAACATTGTGCTCTCGAACATCACTCTTTTCCATCTCCGAAGATTTCAGGTAAGACCTTTTGGAACTCTGATTTCAATGGGATCATCAACTCTCTCATCTGTGGATGAGCAGCAGGTGAACCCCTTTGGCGGAAGATTTCTCTCCACTCTCTGAGGTTCGCAGTGACAACGATTTCAGTCTTCAGGGAGTTGGGCAAAACTGATCTTGCCTCTTGAGGAGACCATCCAGCCTGGATCAAACTATTGTAGATCTCCTGAGAGTTCTGCATGGCATTAAGCCAAAGGATCTCACCATGAGAATGCAGGCCAAAGTTTGATTGATCCCCTTCACCCGGTTCGATCTTGGACCATGAAGGAATAATGAAGGTAAGTTGTTTGTCAAATTTGTCCTTTGAATAGTTGCAATAGCGGGTTGACTCCTGAGAGAAGGAGGCAATCCTGTGACGGACCAATTCATGTGAGACACCTCTGTCACAAATGAACTTCACCGAAACAGCCTGATGCTCTACCACAGACAAATGCCCTCGGCCGACTATCATTTCAACGAATTTACTTGCTGAGTCATCCGTGATTTTGTCTTCAGACTTATAGCAGGTACGACCAGCCATTTCAATAGCTTTAAGGATCTGACCCCTATCTATAGGGGTCAAGATCTCGAATGATGGTTTAATTAGTCTCATGATTGTTTTATTTTGTACCAGTTGAACCGAATCCCCCTTCACCTCTCTCAGTCACTTCTCCTAAATAGAGTTCTTCCTTAGAATCCACGACCTCGACAGAATCATAGACCACAGGAACCAAAAGCATCTGGATGATCTTTTCACCAGGTAAAAGCTCCTGGACGTCCATCCCTACATTAGTGACATGCAGGTGTATCTCCCCTTGGTAGTCTTCGTCAATCACGCAGGCTCCGACCTGAAGATGTTTCTTCGTGGCGACACCTGATTTGTTCATTGCGATCAAGGCAAAGCCTTCAGGCACTTTGACATAAATCCCGGATGGAATCTTTACATCTTGACCCGGAGCAAGCCAGTGTGATCCCGGAAAGTCATTTGGGATATAGAAGTCAATCCCTGCAGATTTTTTTGTGCCCCGAGTAGGGGTCTTTACGTCTCTTACTTTGACAATTTTCATACGTCTTACTTTTTAAAAATTTGATTATAGAATAAGTCAAACACCTTTGCCTTGTAAGCCTCAGGGGTTTGTCTGAGTTGATCATTCTTAAGTGGTACCTTTTCCCGGTCCAGGATCTCATCCGGGAGCAGACCTCTGAAGGTATCTTTCAAATGCTTCTTTTCGATCCTCTCTGAATAAGGCAAGGCCAAAGCATATTTGACCACGTCATGAGAGAGGAAAGGGTTCCGTAGTTCAATGGTGTACCTCATAGAGGCTCGGTCCAGGCGAGGCAGATGATAGAAGGGAAGTTCTTCAAACACATCAGACTTCTGAGAATCATAGGTCTTGATGCGTCTGTAGCCTCCAAACAATTCATCTGCACCGTCTCCGGTCAATACGATCTTTTCCGGAACTACCCCAAGTAGTTTATGCTGAGGAATAACGGAACCAAGATCAACAGGGGTTTCATTCCAGAGGAAACTTTCGGCCATCTCCTGGTCAATGTCATAGGTCAAATAGGTCAATTCAATCCCAAGATATTGGGCCAATAAATTGGCATATAAGGACTCATTGTTCTCCACTGAATAAAAGGTATGGGTTGAACCCAAATCATTCAGAATCCCGGCAATTATGGATGAATCCAGACCCCCTGAGACCAATGCCCCAACCTGATATGTTTTAGAGATCAACCTCCTTTCAACAGCCCTGTAGAGCAAGGTCTTCAGGTCCTCCTGAGGTTGGTTCTTGGTCCAATCAAAATAAGGATAAGGGTGAACATTCACGACCTTGCCGGAGACAAAAACATAGAGCCTGTTTGGCATGATCCGGCGTACGCCTTCCCATGGTGTCCGGTCGTCTGTATTGTACCCCCATTTGTAAACTGAACTTTTGTAAAGCTCATCGAAGTCATTGTTCCGGACCAGTGGCCGGATCTCTGAGCAGATTTCACCTCGTTCATTATAGTAGAGTTGTTTCTTCCCCAATGGATCGGTGAAGCAATACATGAAGCCATTCGGAGTCACGTGGACGATGGACCAAAACCCATCCCAACCATTTGCCTCCTCCAGGATGTCATTGATGTTCTCTGAATTGAACAGGTCAAGCAGATACTCAACGTCTGAGGTGTACCTCATAGGAGTGTTGAAGATCTCACCATTGAAGAGGAGAAATCCCCCATCCTTCAGGCGAAGAGGTTGTTCCCATCCATCTCCTTCAACAGTTTGAATTGGGAGGCGATGGTGCCCGATATAAAAGCCAAAAGCTTTCTCGTAGTGAGATTCGATCCCCCTGTGTTTCAACAGGGGGATTCGATCAAGATCTCGTGATATTATTATTCCGCACATAAGCATTAAAATGAAAAATCGTAGTACTCTCTTTTGACCCCGAAGATGATGTTGACCTTGGTGTAAGTCTTACGCTCCCGAGTGATACCTTGAACGACCTTCTGAGGAAATACTTCACCTTGGTAGATCTCTGCTCTTTGTTCGTCTGTCAGGGCCTTGTCCAATGACCATTCGTGTTCTGGATGAGCAGCTATGAATTCTTTGGTGAAAGTGATTTCTCTTCCTTTGGCTCTCCAAGCTCCTTGGCGCCATACCAGGTGCATCTTCTCTTCGGTCAGTTTTTCGTATTTATATTCCTGAGAGTCTGACATTCCTAAGCCATCCACTCTCTCGGGGGCGTATCGTTGAATCGTGCATTCCATTTTGTCTTCAGAGACCTCAATCACTTCGTATGCGCTGCGGTCAGTCCAATGAAGGATTGTAGCCCCTTTTCCAACTTCCGGGAGAGTAGCATTGTTGCCCATAAGGTGATTGAATAATCTCCCAGTGGTTTTACCTGCTGTTGATTTTTGAATCTGATTTGCCATGATGTCTGTATCACTATGCCCTGGTGATCCGGTTTTAAATTTTATGATGGGACAAATGTACGACATCTTTCTCAGATAAAAAAATTATTTCCGATAAAAGTGAAACAAAATTTCATCTTTAACGATCCATCAATAGATCACCCAGTTTGACAGGTCCTCCTTGTAAGCATGGAAACTTCCGGCATAATAGTTCAAGGCTCCACATTTCAATCCCGGATAAACTCCTTGAAGCTCATCGACCAGGTATTGCTGAATGGCATGAGTGAGCCAAATGTCAATGGCAAAATGCTTGAAGTAGTCATTGCTTCGGATATAGTACAAGACCATCAATTTGCCATTCCTGATGAGGAACTGATATGAGATCGAGCAGGGAATCCGGGTTTGAAAACCACCAGATTCAAGTGAATCCTCAGGAAAGAAAACCATGATCATAGCTCTACGGGTGTGCTCATCATCTTTCAGAGCATGAAGCGCGTTATCCAATTGGCCTTTATAGTTTATCCTTTCCGAGTATGTATAGTCAAATTTATCTCCTTCGGTCTTTGACATAAGCTTTTGCCAAAGGTCCAGGCGTACCTTATATGAATTACCTGGATTGAGTCCGGAACGGTTCAAACGGTCCTTCAATTCAGCATTACAATACTCTTCAATCCGGTCTGCATCCTTCTTGAATATGAAGTCAAGCATCTCCCTCTTTTTCATAAAGGGTTTGGAAATAATGAAGTTGACTCCGATCAGTTCCTTTGTGTTCTGGTTCTCTCCTTCGAGAGCCTGGTTCTGATAGTGTTTCACGGGGACGGTGATCCCCGATACTTTCAATTCGCGATCCATCTCTTGAATCATTTCTAAGCAGTCTTTAAATATCCTTGCCATGTTCTTTTTGTTTTACGAGTTCACAATATTTTTTACTTCCACAGAATTCACAGACTTTTGGCTGAGCAGAATATCCCACCATCTGACAAAAGTCGTATTTGTTTTGATCAACATAGTTGTTCGGGTTGATCAACCTTTTTTGAGTGTAGTCTTCTTCTCTTCTTGTACCTTCCAGGAAGTCCTTAATTTGCTGAGTGATGAAGGTACAAAACTCAACAGGCATGAACTTTCCTGTCTGTTTGATCAGCGACCCATATTGCTTATTGGTCGTGGTCACGTTCTTAGGAAAGAAGACAAAGTCATCTGGGCATCCTTGGATCTTGGCCCGTTCCCTTGGAGTAAAGGGGAACAAGGTATCACTCCTGAAGTGATTATCAAAGGCAGCGCCTCCGCCGGATAAAACACCAGCATGACCGTTCACATCGATCGGATAGAACCCTATTCTCAATTTGCGTTCCCCTTTCCGGTTGTAATAGGGGATGATATTATTGAGAGGGAGATCCTTCAAATACCCCTGCAGTTCTCTGAGGGTGATCCGGTTCTCATCCACTGATTTGTCAATATAGTCAGGATCAAAATTGTAGCGACCCCAACCACTATAGATTGCATCAAGATCCAATCTTTCATTGTTCTCAGCGTCCGGGCTTATTTCCTCCAGGCGTTCGATGATAGTAGTATCATGCTCGAATTCCCCCGGTATAAAATAGAATCCCAATTCTCTGAGAGATCCAATGATGAAAAGTCGTTTCCTGTTCTTCTGAAGGTTCCCATAGCCATGGTTGTTGATCCACTCGAAATGAATATCATAATCGGGCAAATTATCCATGTACCATGCCCAATCTGCCACGATCAGTGATTTGGGAAGGTTATCCATCACAAAGAACTTTGGCCTCAGTTTTTGGACGGCCTCGATGAACTGAGGGATGTCTCCCTTATCTCCTGCATCAATAGCGTTGTTCTTATTGGCTCGCATATTGGAAAAATTCCCACATTCAGTATGGCCGATAATAAGATCAAGATCTCGGCATGCCTGTAGTTTCTCCTGGTCCAAGTCACTAAATCGATCAATCATAAAACTATCAGGAAAATTATGTTCGAATGTTCCAGTGTGATAGTACTGCCTCCATTCTATGTTTCCCACTATGTCATATCCCTGGCTTTTAGCCCCTATGAGCATGGAGCCTACTCCACAGATCATACCCAACGCTTTTAATCTATTTTCTTCCATTTGTAACCCCCTGCAGTTAAACGTTTACCATTACATACTAAATTGATATTTCCTGAGTCAATACCTGTTTCTCTTCCGGCAGAACGTATAGAGTGAAATTCATTTATCTGATTTCCGTTTCTATCCATCTGGATCACTTTAGTACAGTTCTTTGTATTGATTCCAAGGATCTGATCATTCGAACCTCGTTCATTGTTCTCTCCCCAAGTTACGATCCGAATATTGTCAAGAGTATAGAACTCATAATCATTCGATTGATCAATACTGGGTTTAAGTTTTTGATCATAACCAGACTCAACCCATTTATCATATAAGTCATGAAAAACTTCCTGAGATAAAACCCAATTCCGAAACTGGATTAAGTCATATTTTGGAGCAGGTCTATTAAGTCTCTTGCATCTTATTTTTTCATTATTGAAAATTACACAGACAAGACCATTCTTCGTCTTCCTGTATTTGTGCATACTATCAATGTTACTCATATTAATAGTTTGAATTGATTCTAAATAGATTGACTTGATACTTCAGAGACCAGAGATCACAGACCTCTTCGAGAGTAAGTCCTAAATGGAAGAAGATATTGAGGTATGCTTCCCACACTTTTTTGAACCTGGCTTCAAATATGTACAGGTCAACAAGGTACTGAGACCGGCGCCATTGTCTGTTCTTCAGAAGATTGGCCGTGACTCCAAGTTGGTATACAACCTTGAGGACCTTCTCATCGATCGAACAGTTACTCAACTGGACAGTCTGAGGAAGATCCTTGAGGTTCCATCCATACAACAAATAGAGTTCGATCAGGAAGTTGAACCCATCAATCAACTCTTCTTTGAAATGATTTTCATTCTTCCGGTCCTCAAGTGCTTCCATGAGTTCCTCTGTGATCCTCCAGCAGTACCTTTTGAATATCTCTTCATCTTCGTAGGTGTCAATATCGAAGTGAGCGAATATCTCCCTGGCCTCGGGTTCGTACAGAAACTTGATTTCTTTCTGCTTTTCGAATATGGTTTCAAGGCTGTATCGTATTGGTTTGAAATCTTCTATATTCATTCCTTATCCTCTTTTTTAGACGTTGGTTCCACCCCATTGTGGTAGTTATTCAGAGCCCCGAGATAGGCCACTGCGTCCAGGAGGTTGTCCTCTTTATGAGCATAGGCTTCACGGGCCAATTTGAGAGCTATTTGGAAGTGGTATATGTCCAGTGTGGTTACTTCCTTGTTACACAGAACGGACGCTATTTTAGCAGCCCGTTCGTTACAATCAATGAAAGGTCCGTATTCTCTTTCTTTTTCTTCGGACCTTTCATTGATAATCTGGTTCGCTTTTTCAAGAATGTTCATTCCTATTCTTCGGATTGAGTTTCGGTTGAACCTTCTTCAGTAGCTGAACCTTCTTCAGTAGCTGAGGTTTCTTCAGTAGCTGAGGTTTTTTCAGTAGCTGATGTTTTTTCAGTAGCTGAGGTTTCTTCAGTAGTTGAGGTCTTCTCTTTCTTAGGAGCTTTTTCCTTAACCGGAACCGGAGCAAGTTCACCGATCTTCAGGTCTTCGGAGTCGATCCCTTTTCCATACATGTTACCATCTTCGGCGAGGATTCGGTACTGAATGAAGTTGTTGCGTTTGTCCAAGCGAACACCCTTGATGACTCCTTTGGTTTCTTCCTTGGTCTTGGTGCAGATGAATGTGACTTCATGGCCTTTATTCTTTTCTGTTTCGTCCAACTTAGGAATAAGTTCCTCGTCTGTCAACTGTTTCTTCAGTGGTTTTGGTTCCTTTGGTTCCTTCTCAACCTTAGGGGCTTTCTCCTTCTTAGGAGCTTTTTTCTTTTTGGCTTTTGGAGCTTCAGGCTGAGCATCAGCAACTTCTTTGCCAGATCCTTCGGCCGGAATGTCTTCGTCGGTCAATGTGGTGTTCACGATTGCATCGTCTTCGGATGGATGTTCTTCAAGAGCTCCACGTTCTACCAGGATTTCCTGGATCATACGGAGTTCAACGCCTGTAGCAGTTGAGCGAGATTTCTGAAGTTGTTTCGTGGCTTTTCTTTTCAGAGCAGCAACTTCTACCTCTGTGAGTTCCAAGGTGTCAACGTAGTCACGTTCAATGACTTCAGTAACTCGTGCCACGAAGGCCTCTTTTGTTTCTCCTTCTTCAGCGAAGAACTGAACACCATTCGCTAAGCGAATTTCTTTTTCCGATTTTGATTCAAATAACTGAGCTTTCATCTTTTTAATTTTTTAAAATGAGACATATTTGTAATTGATTACAGAGCAAATGTACGACCTTTTGTCCAGATAAAAAAATTATTTCAGCTAAAAATGAAAAATAATTTCGTTAAAAGGGTAAGTCGTCGTCTGGAGTATTACACCCTTTGGAGCTATTTGCTTGTAAACTAAGCACTTGAATGTTTCCGATTTCATATCCTTACTGCTATTCGTGGACTGAGCCACCTTTGTAATGGCGTTAGCCTCCGCGTGTAATACGTACGGGTGCGTGTTACCATTATCATCTTCACAGACATTGGCAAAACCACGGGGAGTGCCATTGAATCCATCTGAGATGATCATCTGGTCTTTCACTATAATAGCCCCGACCTTCAATCTCTTGGCGTAGGAATTCTCAGACCAGATCTGAGCCATACGCAAATACTGTTTGTCAAACTTTTCCGACATACTTCTTTATTTTAGCTTTGACTGCTTCCATCAATCCATCTTGTTTAGCACTCTTCCTCTCCTGTGCCTTGATTACATCTTGATCGATTGTTTTGCAAGCAACCAGTTTGTTAACAATTACAACTTCTTTTTGACCTTGGCGATCCAGTCGAGCATTGAACTGTTGTTCAAGTTCCAGTGACCAAGTTTGTCCGAACCAAATGATGATATGACCTCCGGCCTGAAGATTCAACCCATGGCCACCAGAAGCCGGGTGCATTAGCATGACCTGGATCTTTCCATCATTCCAGTCCTTTATATCCTTATCTACTTTCAATTCCCGAGGATTGTATTTCTTCAGTGCTACCATCAGTCGTTCCATGTCATGCCTGTAGGTCCAGGCAATCAAAACAGGTTTGCCGTTTGCATCTTCAATTATTTCCTTGGCTGCTTCGATCTTCAAATCATGGACCACGTGGAATTTTTTATCTTCATCGTACACAGCCCCATTAGCAAACTGAAGGAGTTTATTCGATAAGGCTGCCGCATTCACTGCCGAAATCTCTTTGCCCTCCTCATGATCAGTAAATAAGTTCAAGACCTGTTCACATTCGAAAGCATCGTATTTTTTCTGAATATCAGGAGGAAACTTGATGTCAATAAAGTTATCGATCCGACCTGGCAAAGTCAAATAATCCTTGGCCTTCATACTCATACAGATGTCTCCGATCTTTTCATGAATTCGTTGCTCACCATCAGGGACCAGATCATAAGAATAGACGATTGCCCCATTCCTTTTACCGGGTTTGAAATAGTCTTCTCTAAAGTGGCTAATGAACTTTCCGAGGCGCTTGCCTCTGTCCAGGAAATAGATCTGGCTCCATAAGTCAATCAATCCATTCGGGGCAGGTGTACCTGTCAGACCAACCACTCTTTTGAATGAAGGTTGTACTCCTCTCAGAGCTTTGAACCGAACAGACTTCGGGTTCTTGAAACTACTGAGCTCATCAATTACGAGCATATCAAAAGGAAGCATTGAACCTCCGAACTGTCCACAGAGCCAGGCGATATTGTCTCGGCCGATGGTATAGATATGGGCTTTCTCAGATAAGGCCTTTCGGCGTTGTTTGTCAGATCCTATGATCTTGGAGACCTTCAGATGGCTGAGGTGTTCCCACTTTTCAATTTCTGCATCCCATACACTTTCAGCTACTCTCTTAGGAGCAACAACCAAAGCGCTGTCAATATCCAGTTCCTCAAACATCAACCTGGTTATGGCCGTCAGTGTAGAGACAGTTTTTCCGAGTCCCATTTCCAGAAACAAAGCGCAGTGGGTGTTGTCTATGATATGATCAATAGACGTAAGCTGATAATCATGTAAATCATTATATTTCATATTCTCTTATTAGTCTTTCAATTTGTTCTGAGGTGTCTACAACCTCGACTCTGAAGCCAAGAGACCTCAATTTATTATGGATGAAAAGCTGGATCTTCCGGGGTTTCTTGTTCGTGGTCTTCAGTTCCACAAATAAGATCTTCCCTCCAGGAAAAAGGCATAGACGATCTGGGAGTCCCGTAATATGAGCCGACAGTAGCTTCAGGCACCAACCTTTTAGCTTTACTTCTACGGAATTCTTCAACGAACGCTCTAATGTCTTCTCGCTTTCTATATTTTTCATATTCTTCTCTCGTTTCAAAATTAATCGAGCTTTCGAGCGTAATACTTCTGTTTGCCATAGATCTTGAAATTTCTGGTTGAGTTAACCTGTTCCCATTCTTCCAGGCCACGCATGATGTCATTGATGTCCCGAGTCTTGTACCTGTCCATGTCCTCTTTGTTCTTGCCGAGGCATTCACACCATATCTCTGCGATGCAGACGTACACTCTGTCGATTTCACCTTTTTCACTCAAAGGATCTTCCATGAATGCCCTGCGTTCGTACAGATCTAAAGTGTCCCAATCTTTCGGGAGAAGTCTATTCAAATAGGCTTCAATTAATCCCCTCCGTTCATCGGTTTCGCTGTGAAGCTTCTGTTGAACAGTGGCTATCTTTTCAGCTTCTTTACTTAGATATAGAGTTTCACCTTTACGGTATAAGTAAACAGCTTCGGCCCAAATTTGGTCGATCAAGATCCGATCACTGAGGAAGGCTTTTAGTTTTGGATTGTCAACCAATTTAACATTGTGGATGTCTACAGGCATGAATCGTCTATTCCCAGAAGGGTCTCTAAGGAACGTACTCTCATTTGTAGTAGCAATAAAAACACATTGCCTTGGGTATGTCTCAGGAGTACGAGCGTAGGCTGGGCGAAACATATCCTCTTGCTTTGAGATGAAGTGCTTGATCGCCTCAATGTCTGCTTTCCTTAATCCTGATAGCTCAGCCATTTCAATCAACCACGCACCCTGAAGTTGTTCAAAGGCCTCTTTTCCTTGTACGGTGATAAACGTATCAGAGAACCATGATTGACCAAGAGCTTTTAAAAACGAACTCTTTCCTGTTCCTTGCTCCTGACTTACCAACGTGAGAACCAAGTCAAATTTGACTCCCGGATCGAACACTCGGGCTACTGCAGCTACCATCATTTTTCTAATTGCCTCCTTTGAATAAATACAGTCTTCAGCCCCAAAATAATCGATCAAGATCCGATCTAAACGTTGAACCTTGTCCCATTCCAATGCTCTGAGGTAATCGAGGATCGGGTGATAGTGGTTCTTCTCGAATCCCAATGCCATTGAATCTTCGACCTTCATAGCTCCAGAGATCCCGTATATACTTTCAATATAATTTCTTACTCCTGAATAGTCAACATTTTTCACAGGTTCCGGCTTAGTTACCTTGCGCCAGGGAAGATTGCCGAACACGTACCTCTTACCATCGAAATCATTTTGCCTGAATAATTTTTTAAGCCTGTAGTCATTGGCAAAAATAAGATTGAGGTTGACTGAGGTTGACAAGTAGTTTCCTTTCGAATCAACTTCCAGGTCTTGCATCCACTCAATATCTTCATCCTCTACGGCCTCGTTCTCTTCAAGGTCCTCCGTGAAATCGTACTTAGCATCTTGGATGTTCTCAGTGGCAATGATCTTTTTGACAGCCTTATCTTCACGGGCGAATTCTTCCATAGCGGCAAAGCTTTTTGGTTTTTGACCCTGATAAGTCTCGTCACTGTCAAGGTGCCCGAACTTATGGATTCGCACAAGGTCAAACGCATTACAAAGCTTTCCACCACATGGATCTGTACCATGATGAGAGAAGGCAAATTTATCATCATAAACAATCAATCCGGCGGCCGTGGTGCCCTTTGAATATGTGAACCTGTCTTCTATATCAGTGTGAATATAAATGTCATCCAGGAACCTGCTAATGGCCTCAGAAATGGAATATGTTCGGCAGAAGGCCCCGACAATCCCTTTCTTGTTCTCCGGGTCTTCCTGTTTCTTGGCTGAAGCTTTCACATCATTGAGTTCACGTTCAGCGGTCGGCCAAAGACTTGAGTCTTTCCAATCTGTGTAACTATCCAGGATCTCATCTACGTCGATCCATGGACCATCTTGGAATTGAAAGTAATACTCCACGTCTCTCGGGGAAGAAGGCCAGAACATAAGCCTATTAGTTTCAAATGTAGTCTTATCAAATAATTCGATCCCCATAAGACCTGCTATCTTCCTGGCCGATGCTACATATTCATCGGGGGTACATTCTCTGGACAATGGCATGATCAACCTGAATCGAGGAGAAGACTCGCAGTGCTTGTGTGTAGCATGAAGAACCGCGGCATTGCTAAATTGGAGAAGGTAATCATCCCAGAAATCTTTGTGGGCGAAGTCAATGTCAAGAGTGAGCAATTGTCTGTTGACAACATTCTCAGGCTTGCGCCTTCCGTTCCTTAAGTACCCTCCTACGTAACCTCCTACGTCTTTTATTTTCAGTTGTTCCTCTTTTGTGGCTGAGATGAATTCCTTTAGAGTCTCGGTTGTTCTGTTTGTCTCTTTTAATCGAGTAACCAGTTCAGACCATTGAAATTTTTTATTCTTCCAGATTTTGGATTTGGCACTCATCCCTATTGCCAAATGTAATTCTCCGTCGTTCTTAATCATATCATATTAATCTTTTTTATAGAACTTAGTGACGTAACCATCGGTCGTAAGAGGTAGTCCCGGAGCCCAGGGAACTTCTTGACCCATTATGTCTTCCATTCTTTTTAGTTGTTCTTCTCCTTTATTCTCAGGTACTTCGCAAATGACTTCGTCATGAACGTGCATCACCATTTTGAATCCTGCATCTCTGAGGTTCTGCATAGAATAAGCAAGCAGATCTCTTGATATTGCCTGAACAATGTTCTCTACCAACTTGCCCCCGTATGTTTCTACAGAAGTCCATTGTTTGATTACCTGGTCCATCCCCTTAAAGACTATGCTTTCCATTCCAAACCTGTTCACTCCAAGCTTTGGTTGATTGTAGAAAAGGCTTCGACCTGAGGGCAGTTCTATACGAAAGATTTCTCCATCGTAATGAAACCCTAAGGATCGAAGCCTCATGCTCTTCCTGGTCTTTATAGTATGTATGGCACAGGTTTCAACATCAGACCAAAGTTGAACTATTTTAGGATTGGCTTTCCGCCATTTCTTTACGATAACTTTTCTCTCATGAGGTGAGATCTTTCCATCTCGATCCATTTTTTCCATGGCCCCTTCCGAACCCTGATAACCAAGAGCAAGCTCGGCCGTCTTTCCTCTCTGCCTCAATTCAGATCCTTTGGTCACTGATTCTATTGGAACCCCAAACATCATAGCCGCTGAAGCCTCGTATATCTTCCCATGAGTTTTAAATACGTCCAGGCGCCACTCTTCATTAGCTACCCAGGATAGAACCCTGGCCTCAATAGCGCTGAAGTCAGACACTGCAAAAGTGAATCCTTCAGGAGCCACAAGAGCTGTGCGGATCAACTCCGATAAAATGTTGGGGATATTATCATAGAGCATTTTGGCCAAGTCATAGTCTCCTGAAGCAATCACCTGTCTTGCAAGATCAAGATCTCTCATGTGGTTCTGTGGCAGGTTCTGTAATTGGATTAATCGACCGGCCCATCTGCCTGTTCTGTTTGCTCCGTAGAATTGGAAAAGACCGTGAGCCCTTCCATCTTCACAGACGCAATTGATCATGGAAACATATTTCTTCGTAGAAGATTTGGCCAACTTTAATCGACCATCGAGAACCTCAGAAACAGCCTCGTCATCAGATTCATCAAGGAGTTCAAGGACTGAATCTTTTGCCAGGGTATGTACATTTTTTCCTAAGGCATCACTCAACCATTCCTTCATCTGTGACGGGCTGTTCGGGTTCTCTACTCCGGTTAATTCAATCATTCTTTCAGTCACCTCAGCATTGAACTTATTGTCAATATCGACTGCATGCTTAACCATACTAAGATCAACCAAAACCCCTGCATCATTGATCTCTTGATCGATAATGTAGTTGATCCTTTCAAAGTCTGGCATGTCATAATGTTCCAGGCGATGATCGATTTCTCTTTCAGCTTCTACGTCGTTTATACAGTACAATTTGAAGTCCTCCCATTTTTCCTGATCATGCCATGGAAAGTTTCTCTCTCGCATACCATTAGCCTTAGTTGGCTTACAGGGATTACAAAAGTATCGAATCAAGGCCTTACCTGTGGCAAGTTTCCCTTTCTCTTCAAGCTTCATGGCTTTAGATACCAGTTCCAAGGAAAGAGACAGACCACAATAAGCAGCCTTGACCGCTGAACAATACCATTGATCTATTGGAATATCGTAGCCATATTGCCTGAAGGAATTACGTTCGAATGTGGCATTGTGGGCACACTTATGAACAGAGGGATCGAGCAACCCATCAATGAATTCTTGAGGGAGTCTTTCCCCTTGTACCAGGTCAATGATCTTGATCGGTTCATCATCAAAGGCGTAAGCCACCATAAGGATTTCAAAATCAAGTGATTGGGTATACTTATAAGCTCCTGAGGTCTTAATGTCCACAGAACTAAAGGTTTCAATATCTATATGTAATCGTCGAGCCATGTTCAAATTCTTTATTAGCGGAGGATGCAGGATTCGAACCTGCGCATCGTTTACCGATCTAACTGGTTAGCAACCAGCCCTCTTAAACCACTTGAGTAATCCTCCTTTGATTAAAAGAGAGCAGGGATGAGCTGCTCTCTTTTTAGGTTGAGCGAGATTTGACTACATCAAATCGTCGTCATCGCTGCTTCCGAAATCTTCTTCAGCAGATGCACCTCCCCCGGCAAGACGTTCACCATCCTCAAGTTTCTGAAGGTTGTTCAATCCACAAGCAATCCCTTTGCTACCATTGGAATCATAAGGATAAAAGTTGATTGAAGCCCTTCCGTAACAACCTGAGTAGAATTCTGATTTGTCCAGGATTGGGTTGAGGTCCTCATCCACGAGGCCGGGTTTGTTTGAAGAGTTGGCGTTCACGAACATGGCTCCTGCGTAAACTTCATCATCCTCTCTTTCATCGTCACCGTCACGAAGAGGAGTCTTCAGATTCTTAGGAACCTTGCCACCCCATTTTGAGGCCTTGCCTTCTTCGATGGCGCTTTCGATAGCGGCCTTGATTTTGTCCAGTGTCTTCTTATCCTTCTTCGGGATGATCAGAGATATACTGTACTTTGGAACTGAACTTTCGTTCATTGCTTTTGGTTCGAAAACCTGTGCGTAACTGAATCGCACCTTTCCGGTAATAACTTTAGTCTGTGACATACTTTTAAATTTTTAAGTTTGAAATACACTGCAAATATAAACCTTCTTTTTCAGATAAAAAAATTATTTCAGATAAAAGTGAAACTAATTTTCATCTTTGAAATCCAACTTCGCTTGTTCGATCCCCATTGCCGGTCTTTTATCAGACTCAGGAACGAGTGTCGGTTTGCCTGGAGGAAGCAGGACCATCTCCCCAAGAAGTACAGGGAAGTCTTTTTTGCCCAGGAGTTTTTCAATGGCAGGAATGCCGGCAAGTTTAGAAACCATATAATCTTTCGGATCATGACTAAGTTCCAAGGTAGCAATGACCTTTTCCTCATCCATCCATTTTCTCTGAGATCTTCCTTCGACAATTTTGTAACCAGGCCATTGTTTACCTTTGAGTGCTTCAGCCAAAAGATATTCGGCTACTGCGTTCACCCAATCCACTAACATAGGTTGTTGCTTGTAAACTTCGATGAGTTGTTTTTCAGTGAGAAGGTGCGGATCTTTGAATTCATGACGAGCCAGAGCTACGTTCTTTGCTGCCAAAGTAGCACACATAGCTTTCACCTTACACCACTTGCAGTGGTCCCCTGCCTTCTGTACGCCTTTTCCTTCATAGGCTTTGGCGGCTGCAGGTTTGACAGTCTTTTCACCCCAATGTATCAGGTCAGTGACTTTCGTTTCCCAAGAAGATATATGGTCGAGTCTTGGTTGAACAATCGTCATCTTAATCGTATGGATGTCATACATGAGTTCAAAGGACCGAAGAGCTCCAGAACCATAAAGCATCAATTGAGGATTCTCCTCAGCTTCAACTCTTATTCCTTTGCCATACTTGAGGTCAATGATTTCCAGGACTCCATCAGCGATCACTCCTGCATCCCCTGTTCCGAATCCTTGTTCTACCAGGTGTGAGAAGTCCAATCGTTCTTCGATCATCAGAACTGCATCCGGGGTTTTCTGTTTGGCTTCAGCGAATGCCTCCAGGACATAAGTGACATATTTGTCAACTTCACCTTCCATCCCTGATGAGTAGAGTGGATGTTTCCGAAGTTCCTTAATCTCCTTTTCAAAGACTGAGTCTGTTATTCTTCCGGCTGCCTTCCTGAGATTAAGATCCCCGAACTCATGGGCCAATGTACCTTCATCAGCGTAGACTGAGGAAGTTGAAGGAGAAGACTCCTCAAACTTTTCCTCGAGTCTTGCACTTGGTGTACAGTGCAACCACCGGGAAGCTCCAGAGGCAGAAAGCAAAGCATGCTTTCGAGCTGAGTGATTGACTTCTCCCATTATTTCAGACCATTTAAAAATTCAACGAACTCGACATAATTCTCTTTTGCCAAAGCTGTAACATTCGGAGCTCCAAGAGCTGTCAATTTCGTTTTGATTTCCGATCTGTTGTTTTCAACCTTCTTTGCAAGAAGGGCTCTCACCTCTTCGATTTTGATCGTTACTTCAGGAGCCTCATCCTTAGTTTCCTCTACAGGGGTTTCTTTGGTTTCAGTTACCCCTTCTTTAGCAGGTTCAGTCTTTGGCTTTTCAGCTTTCGGTTTTTCCTGTTTTGGAGCTTGAACATTTTTCTGAGGAACTTGTTCCCCGGCCAGGGTTGCGAATAAAGCATTCAATGCCCGGACTTGTTTTTGGTCCTGCACATCGATCAGGACTTTCACTTCAACTTGTGTCATACGTTTTTACTTTTTGAAATTAATAATTATAAGATCCAGTTGACTGAGATATTCACTCAATGGAGTAGATCCGGAATGGATGATTGATTCATGGAACATAGAGTCTTGATGGAAGACTTTAGTGATCCAGGTCTCGGAATCAAGTTCCGCTCTGAATTCACCATTTGTAAATACGTGTACACCTTTACGAGCAGTAGCCTTCCAATTTTCCCCCGAGAACAATTCAGAGAGTTGAAGACCGGCCATAAGGGCTAACTTGCTGATCTGGTCAGCATCCAGAACGTTCTTCCCTTTAATGACTCTATTAAGAGCCAAGTCCGGGTACTTGTTCTTGGGGAAGAGTTGGCGGGCCACCTCTTTGATGTCCAGCCCCCGGGTTTTGATTATTTCCTTTACTTTGATCGTTCTCATTACCTTTATGAATTAATGAATTTGAATTATAGGTGCAAATGTAATGGATCTTATTCAGATAAAAAAATTATTTCAGTGAAAAGTGAAACTATTTTTCTGGGTAAACAATGTCACAATCCATTGTGGCAGGTCTAACCAATTCAATATCAATATATTAGATGGGCTTTTTGGTCCTGAGAAACAATAGAAACAATTTTTCCTATAAACCCTTATACGTGTTTTCTCGATTCTTATACCCCCTATTTTCTCCATATTCACTCAAATAAGTCTTCTATAGAAATTATTGTGGTTATTGTTTATTTGGGGTCTAATATCCTGAAACTGAATGAATTGGATTGACCCCAATGTATTGTTTACATTGTTTACAATTGTGGTCAGAATTTTATGTGCAGACCAAGTTCGAATCCTTTCTTCTGGAAGTCTGTAAGGTACTTAGCCTCGAATCCAAGATTATTGTAGTACAATCCCCCTCCTGCTCCTACGTACCCGAACGTGTTCGCGGAGACAGATATGAATGGGCTCAATACTTTTTTCCGTTCCAGAGTGATCTGTTTTTGGATTGGGGTGAAGGTGTACCCCAATTTCTGCAACTGGTTGTATTGAACCTGAGCATCAACGATCATGGTTCCGATGGTATCATTGTCAAACAAAGTCTCCCGATAACTATTCTTTTTTATAAACTCGGCAATGATCTGAGCAGTGTCAACTACCTGTGTAATGTACTCAGGTTTTCCCGGAATCTTGATCGTGTCTGGTTTCATAGGCAATACAGGATCGGCCGGGATTTCAACAAGATATGGAACTGGTTTTGGGATGGTATCATGGACCGTTTCCCCTTTTACGTATTCGATTTTTTCTACTGTTTTCATGGTCCATCTTCCGGCCATGAATCCAAGGGCTAATAAGAGAATCCCTATAAATACCCATTTTCTATTGGTTTTATCCATGTGGCTTAATTATTTTATATTGGTGAATATCTTTATAGGGGTTGAAACAAAATAGGGCCTTTAAATGGCCCTATTTTCAATCAATCAAAATCAGTTCTTTTCAAACATCATGATGGACGTCCTTGAGAACGTGTAAGTAGAATTCAAATTGGTGCTTATCCATATCTCTAAGAAATCTCCTGGAGCAATGTCAAGTTCACCGCATATCATCATATTGTCAACGTATGAGCCTGTTTGAAGTTTTTCAGTAGTTCCAAGACCTTCCTCTTTTACATCATTCTTATATATGAATATATTAAAGACAGATTTGTTCGCACTGGCTTGTACACCTGTATTCATGAAAACTCTCAGAGTGATGTTTTTGGTCCCTTGATACTGTACGGCTAAATTACCACTCCCTCTATCAACAATAGCAAAACCAAGTACAGATTTGATCGTTGTAGGGATCTTGATCTTTGTAGGCGTATTAGCTACAATTGTAGGAGTAGTGTAAGGTGAAGCATCTGGAAGGTAACTCGTATATGCGTACGGAGTCAAAGTCTTCCGAATAGTTTCCTGGATGTCTGTTGTAGAGATAACTCCTTGAGCTAATGCCTCGTCAATTACTCTGAATAGTTCTTGTTGTAGAACATATCCTGTGATTTCTTGATTGCCGTTGGTCTTTATGACCTGAGCAATTTGCTGTTTTAAACTTTCCCATGCCATGACTGATAGATTTTTTGAATTGCTTTTATATGATAGTCTGCAATTCTTTTCCTACCTTCTTCGCTCATGATGAACTTACAATCGCTCTCAGTGTCCATGAATAAATTTTCAGTAAGGATCGCAGAACCTTTTGACTTTGTCAATACGTAGAAATCAGCTTCTTTGTCGGGGTCTCCGTCCGACTTGTCAAATCTCATTTTGAATTCAGGAAAGGACTTTTCACATTCCTGGCAAAAGACTGTTGCAATATCATCCGATTGAGTCTTTCCTGGAGAGGTATAGATCTCGAATCCAGAACCTCCCCCGGCATTAGCGTGAACACTGATCAAGATCGAATTCTTGATGGCATTGGCTCTTCGAACTCTTTCCCCGAGAGAGATGTCAACATCTTCAGGAACCAAGATCTTATAAGGAATTGCCAAGGAGTCCAACCCCTTAGCAATCCTTTTTACTATATCCCTGTTGAATTCGAATTCAAACAACTGAGATCCATCTTTCCATTTTGGGCTTCGTTTTCCTGGAGTATTTGATCCGTGGCCATTATCAAGTAGGAACGTTTTCATGATGCTTATTATTTATTTCTTTTTTTGACTTCTACTTCTACAGTAGCTGCAGAGACTTCGGGTTTATTCAAATACTCAACTACAGCTTTCACTATTTCAGAAATATCATCCTTATTAGTGATTATCTTTCCAGCCATGTTAGCTACGTTTTCGATCCGAACCTTATCTTCGGCCTTTTCGTATATGCTCTTAATTTCGATTAAGCATATCCCTATGGCCCCTACAAGAGTGACTACAGGAAATATGGGCCAGTGATAAGAGTAGTATTTTTCAAGGTACCAAAGTGAGCTCATCTGCATTGCATCAATCACAGTCAATGCAAGCATCACATTATAATACCTGGCAATCTTATCGATCGTCCTTTTAAAACCATAGGATGATCGAGCAATGCCATTCTTTTTGGCTTTCCGAACTCCACTCCATAAATCTGCCATGATGGCAAGCAGGACCATTAAATAGATCCCAAACGTAATCCACAGTGTCACGATGATTTTCTCCATTGTTGTTTTTCTTTTATAAATTTTTTTCCATTACTTCCGCCATTCTGTAATAACCTATTGTATCCGGGTGCACTTGTGTGCAATCTGTTGCGGGTTCTCCGTACCAACTTTCAGCATTATAATCAGTTATACCGCTTTCGTTCCATAAATCAATAACAGGCAAACCATACAATTTTGCAATAGCTCTTATATATTCAACTTTTGGGTAACGTTCTGAAAATTCCCAATCAACAACGCTTTGCATCGTTGGAAAACGAACATTTCCCCCTGAATCCAACATTCCGACACGTCCCAATACTCGCATTTGAGTAATAAGATAGATTATTGCATTAGGACACAATGACATTAAATTTTCAATCATTCCTTTGTATGCAGCAATGACTGAAATACTATTATCAATCGCATTTGTTTTGTAGGCAATTTCATTTTTTACAATTTCGTCCGTTGTCGTCCCTAAATTTCCCGCTGTTTTCCAACCTGAAAGAATATCATTTTGACCTCCATAAATAAATATTATTTGGGGATTATAATGTACCGCATCAAATGAACGGATAAATATACTATCTGTTGAATTTGGTCTTATAACCGTTCCACCTATTGCCATTTTATACGCCTTTCGATAATTTGTATCTCCGCTTTTATCTTCTGTTGTATATACACCTGTTGATATATTTACATAACCAACTCCCGTTCCTGTTTCTAATGCACTCCATTGCATCCCGGTAAATTCTTGTAATTTGGGTTGCCAAACTAAATTTGCGGTTAAAGAGTCCCCGATTGTGATTAATTTTTTATTGTAACTTTTATTTGCTTTTACGATTGTTTCATTGCTTACCGTAACTACCTCCTCCGCTTTTTTTACAATAAACTCATTAAATGCAATATTAGAATCTAATACGGTACAATTTGAAAATATATCCACCAATTCTGTTTCGGATTTGTTATACAAAGTATTTGATGAATCAATACCCATGTCGATAACTGCAAAATTTAAAATAGTATATATTTCAGTTTGACCACTTGCAACCTCCGCTTTATAAATGTAAAATAATGGATTAGATGCTTTTGTTGCATCCCATATTAATGCAAATGTTTGGGTTGTACCTGTTAGATTGGTTATCCCAAATGTTGCTGCTGTATATTCTGTTGAAACCTTATCCCAACCTGCTGTATTAAACCCAAATTGAAGTCTAAAATCATCTGTTACCGAATCAAATTTTATTTTTGCAACTAAAGCAACTCTATGCCCGGCTGTATAAGTGAAAGGATTTGTTGTTCTTCCATAAGTATTTTGAATGCTTGATTGCAATTTATAACCCGGATTTAAAAATGTCGAATGGTCACTAAATACTTGAATTGAATTTACACCTGGCATTAAATTTAAATATGAAGTCTCAGAACTTTTATTTGACTTCATATTTGCCAAAATACCATTTGCGCCAACAATGTTAACAGTGTTGGTTGCGATTTGGGACTGGTTTAATCGAACTTGTTCTGCATAGTTGAAAACGACTAATCCATTTAACCAGACTATTTGTTTTTGTCCAGTTGCTTGATTAATACCGATGAATGCCGCATTAGTTGGTATATCTGTTCCAGATAATTCCTTTTTTGTGGTTAATAATGAACTTATAAACACATTATTTGAATCAAAAAACACCACATGGTCATAAGCCGCACCGCTTGCAGACGTATTAAATTTCACTATATCTGCATTTGTACATGGAATTTTTGGACTACTTGACACTGTTGGATATGAACTATCAACGCCACTTTTGTTATAATATACCCCTGTTCTGCTAATACCATTAATGGTTGCTATGTTAGCAGTGTTGGTTGCTATGTTAGCAGTGTTGGTTGCTATGTTAGCAGTGTTGGTTGCTATGTTAGCAGTGTTGGTTGCTAATAGTTCCATAAAGTTAACCAACGACGGTTCGGCATTACTTCCGGTTAAACGCTGAAATCGTATATATTTAATTTGAGAAACATTTGGCGTTTCAATTGTTTTATATGGGATATCAGGATTTAAACCAGTTATACTTTGGGATAAAACGGTTGAACTTGAATCTAAAAACACAATCCTAAAAAATTCAACGGCATTAAATACCTCATAAATACATCCCGGTTTCGTTTCTAATGTACAATATTCAGAGGGGGAGGGTGTATCTGCATTAATCCAATTCCCCTTTATATAAGGTTTTATTGGCATCAATGATTGATAAATCCACCCCGATTCGTATTTTAAAACCCCAATCCCATCTACAATAGTAGAACCGAAATTCGGATATGCTCCTCTTATCTGAGTCAAGTAAAATACAGGACCATCTGGGATTCCAGGATTTGTAGAAGGAGTTGCAACTCCTTTAAAAGTAGCATTTGCCCCTACCTGATCGACTATAGAATTCAAAGTTGACTGAAGCAAAGCCCCTGTGATGGACTGGGTTCCATTTGTTTTGATCACTGCAGCAATGGCTGCTTTTAAATCATTCCACGCCATAATTATTGATTGTTGAAGTCGTTATTAAAATCATTATTAAAATCTCCATTGTCAGCAGGAACGAAACCTTTACCTACTTTCTTGATTACAGTAGCACATTGGAATTCAACCTCAACCCCTGCGAGATAACCTCCTTCTTGCCACTTTGGGGTCATAAGGAACTGGTCTACGTCATAAGTTTCCCCTTTACTTACCACTTCAACGTTGTCCATCATTCTTATTATTCTCATAGCATCCAGGAGATACTCAGGAGCTACAAAGTTAAATTTGTAAGTCTTTTCACTTATTTGTTTTTCAACGAATTGATAGCCATCCCTTTTATCTACTTGTTCTTCGAATTCATAGTCCGGTCTTCCCACCTGAGTAGGGAGGTATAAGTTGAAAGCAAAGTTGTCTGAGAAGTCCACTCTTCCATCATCGAAGACTAAACTCTCAGAGTCCCAATATGTTATTTTGAGATACTCGTCTACTGAACGAACTACAGTGAAAACTTCGCTATACCATGCTTGTAAACCATCAATGAAACGAATATAGTATTGACCCTCTGGAGTATCAGTTGTTAGAAGTAATTTACCGGGGTACATTATTACATCATATCCGTATGCTGTGTATTCTTTTAGAGTAAGTCCGGTGTTGATTAAATCGTTTGTTATGTTAGCTGCAAGAGTACCATCAACCTTGTAGAGTTCTGCTCCCCAACTTTGATTTGTTCTATGAGGTCTAATTATCTGAAAAGGAAGTATTTTTCTGTCAGGTGTGAACAAAGGAAACACCTCCCCGAAGGCGTAATCCTTCCGGTGATTCTGCCTGGAAATATCCAGGTAAAATGGCAATATCGAGAGATTATTATTCGGTGTCATACTTCAATTCAATGTCATTCATTCTACTCTGCAAATTTATAGATAATTTTTCAATCTGTCCGACTCCAAGATATGTTTTTATAAGCTGTAATGGGTTCGGATCGTCTAAAGAAGGAAAAGCCACTTTCTGTTTTTTCTTCCTTTCTACCCCACGCACCCAAGTATGATCGTCTTCGTTAATGGTAACATCCCTGGAAGGAAGATCATAAGTCCAAAAATTCGGGTGCAGATAAATGAAACTCATCAGACCATTTTGCAATCTAAGTTCTGCCCCATCCACTGTTCTTTCGATATATGGGAGTTGATATACTCCCTCTGAGGATATTCCTTTTTTGAAGACAAAGTTATACCAGTTGGCTTTTGTAACGGAATGTCTTACATATACGGCATTAGTAGGGGTTCTGATAATAACAGGGTTGCTATCTGTTCCATATCCAGAAATATAGTTTTTACTTCCATCGTAGAAGGCCATATAAGAGGGATGGCTTCTCCAGTAGAATGTATTTGGTTCTACTGGCATGAACCCAGTTGCATTATAATTTATATCGTCGTTTAGAGCTCCTGTTGTATCATTCACATACTTATCTAAAACTACGTCAGGATCTGAAGGAGAAAAGAGATTGGGTGAAGGTATAGCACCAAATAAAGCGAAGCCGTCTTGGCTGATAGATCCAGGATTCAATAGCATATAGTCGATGTCTGAAGTGAATGCTGAGATGTTTACATTCTCGATCTTTCCTCTCTGAACATATTTGGAATCGATCTCGATCGGATAACCTGCAAAGCTCTCAGTCACATCATCCATCCAGCCGAACTCATATCTCTCAGCCATATCAACTTTGTCATAGCTGTATTTGCTTGAGATGAATCCCCAAGGCTTTTTATTCTTCTGTTGAATTAAAGTAGTGAGATCAAACGAAATAACCGGAGAACCTGAGTAGGCTCCTCCATTCTTGAACCACGATATGTGTTCCAGTTTAAACTTATTGTCTTCGATATACCAATAGACTTTCATCGTATCTCTGAGCATTGCGAGGATAGCAGACAGAGTGATTGGTGCTTTCTGAGCAGGTTGATCATCTCCCCCGGCGAGGATGTTTGACTTCTGAGTGATCATAACTCTAAAAGATCCATAAGTAATCGGGTTTGTGGTTCCGTACAGAAATTGGCTATAGTCTGAGGTCCCATCATGAGTGATGGTTGGATCGATGATATTGAGCAGAACTCTGATAGCCTCAGAAATCATCATACTATCTTTCATCATATATGACTTTCGTCCTTGTTCCTCTAATATCCAGTCAAATGTTTCAAAGGCAAACCATACAGAACTTAGACCCCAAGTGCTTCTGGCTATGGGGTAGAATTTAGCACCCCAAAATGTAGAGGGCATCATGAAATATTTTCCATCGTCTGAGATACCATATTTAGTAGGGGAGTCACTAACTCTATTTGATATAGTAGCACAATCAATAGCATAACCAATTGCTCTCTTATAGTTCCGGTTGTTCTCTACTATATCATTTGCAGGTATAGCGTACGTATTCAATCCTGAGATTGTTTTTACATCGAGAAGATACCTCATGTAAACTTTCATAGTAGAACAATAAATAGTAATTGATCCTGTAGCTCCTGAACCAGAAACAGCAATAAGTTTTAAATCATTACCTATCGGGTCTACCACTACAGACCAATATGTGCCTGATCTAAACAGAACAACGGAGTCACTTGATCTAATCAACTCAAATATATATCGATAATCTCCGGGACCTGAATTACCCTTCAAACTATATTTTATGTAATAGGTCTGGTTTCTACTATACCATTTTTGATCTGAAGCATCATAACTAAACACAAACTCATTCACGAATTCTCCGAGTACATCAGGGGTCATTCCTGAACCAGTCACGAGACATTTCTGGAGAGTTGAAGCCAATGCAAAGTGATATGTATTGACTAAGGCGTTTGTATCAGTGATCTCCTCGTAGACATCTTGTTCCCAAGAGTTCCCCCCGAGGAAACAACTAACAACAGAATCTCCCGGAATATACAATTGAATGAGAGCCCGTTTTTGGATGATTAGAGGCGTTTTAGCAGGGGCCAATTTCAAAAGGTCATATTCCTTTTCAAGACCTGCAAGGACCTCATTATATTGATCCTTTGTGTCCAATTTGACCTCAATTTTCTTTATGTCCAGATCAATTGTACAATCGGCCTGGAAGAATACACCTGTGTAGTAATTTGTCCAGGTCAATCCCCCATCATTGCTCTTCTCGATCAGAACTAAGAATTCTGTTTCAAATGGTTGGCTCATGATCCAATCGAAATCATCCTTCATGAATTTCAAGGCTCCTGACAGATCAGCTCTATAGAACCTCTGTTGTGGTTCCAGTGCATAATCTTTTGCAAGATCATCCTTATAGGTTGGACTTACATAATGCCCATTGATTGAAAATCTGTACTTAATTAGCATTATAAATTCGTCTTAAGTTTTTATACGTTTCAATGACTCTACCCTTACCATCAGTGAAGTAACGGCGTTCGCCTTGTTCTTTAATTGCTCTCACATCGTTTTCCAAAGTCTTCAAATCAGCGGAAGAATTCAACATCCCTATGCTTAGACCCCCTGTCTCATAAGCTCCCATGGACTTCTGTTCGAAGGTTCCTTTGTTCAAAGCATTGATGAGACCCGGAAGAATGTGCCTGTATTTCCTCGCCTGAGTTTTTCGGATGATAGCTAATGCCTCTCCCCCTTCGGCCCTACGGTCTTTTCCGTCTTTGGTATATCCAAGAGGGATGTCATTCCCTGAGGCATGTGATCCCCCATTCAAAAATTCCAAACCCCCTTCGCCGTATTCTTTCTTAGCGACCTGAGCAGCTTTGATCTTGGCAGCAGCGAATGAACCCCACATGAGAGCGGTTCCTGCGATTGCCAAAGCTATACCCCATGGACCAGTTCCGGCAAATGATTGCCAGATCCCTGCAGTGGCAGTGACCAAGGATGAAACTTGTTGCAGTGTCTCAATTGCCTTCTGAGCCTTTTGAGCTTTCTCCTGTTCTTTCAATGCCTTCTCCTGGTTCTTCTTGGCGAGTTCCAGTTCCTTCTGAGCCATTGTAACGTTGGATGCGTACCCTTGATTTCTTGCTTCGATCTCTGCGTCCAGTTTCTTCTGTGAAGCATCAACCTCTACATTGGCCGCATCGACAGCCGCCTGAGCTCCATCAACTTTAGCCTGAAGGAAATTTTGAAGTTGACCAATAGCAAATGAAGTGCTTTCTTCGATTGCTGCTTTTTGATCATCGTCCAGGTTCAGACCAACCATAGAATAAATGTCTTTGTCCTCCTTGGATGAAGCCGAGATCTCCTGATCGATTTTCTTGATGGTGTTCTGGATGGTAGCAATTTCAACATCACTAAGCTTATTGGCGGCGGTCTTATTGAGTTCCAGGATCTTCTTCAGTCGTTCCTTTTCTTGTTCAAGTCTGAATCTGGTCTTCTCCTCTTCAGTGGTGCGAAGAAGGTCGAACTCAGAAGCAGCCAAAGACTGTTGATGGCCAAACTGGATCATAGCGAGTTGTTGGTACTCAGCATCGATCGCCTGTTTCTGAGCATCGAACTTTTTATTGATGTCACCGACGTCCTGCTTTTGACCTTCAGGCTTTTTGGAATTTTCCAAGAGAGCTAACTGCCTTTCTTTCTCGATCATCTCCTCTCTCAACTTCAGTTCCTCGAGTGATCCTTTCTGAGCGGCCTCCAATTTCAATTGAAGGTTTGCCTTTTGTTGATTCAACTCCTGAGTCTGTCTCTCTTGTTGGATCTGAAGAAGATCCCTTGTCTGTTGTTCTTCCAGAGATTGGATGGTTCCACGGATTGCTTCTTTGCCCTCAGCAGTCAATTTCTTTTCATGTTCGAGTTGATACTTTAGATCTTCGATTTGACGGGAGTAATTTGCAACGGTTTGTTTTCTTCTTTTCTCGAACTCATCTTTTTCAAGAGCGATCTGAGCATCCTCATACTTACGTACGAGGTCGAGGTTCTGTTTCCTGATTGCCTCCAGATCCTTATCCGTTACTTTCTCAGGAGGAGTTTTTGAAGTAGTTTTCTTCCCCCCACCCTCGGTCTTAGTAGTTGTAGTAGTTTTCTTTCCCCCACCCCCAGTCTTAGTAGTTGTAGTTTTACCTCCTTCGACTGACATTGGAATCGTGATCGGTTCAATTTGCTTCTGCATTCGAGCCGCACCTTTCTTGACTTCATTCACAGTTCCATTGACTATGTTTTTAGTCAACTTCAAAGTATTGTTTCCCCAATCTATATATGCCTGTTTAATCTCATCAAAGTCCAGAGTGAATGCCCCATGAAGTGCTTTCCCTATTACTTTGATTTGATCGATCATATAAGTAAACAGTGATCTGACTGTGTTCCATAATATGTTCCAGTTAGTGACTATGGCCTGTATTATTGCTCTGAATAATATCGAATCGTTGTACAACTTAATGAAATTATTGATCAAATCTATCGTTCCTTTTATGATCCATATAAGCGCATCATTGAGGAAGGTTTTTGCTCTTGTAGTCATTTCTTCGAATGTACCTCCAGTAGCATCAAATAGAGCAGAGATAGTGTTTGTAAGTTCTACCTGGCTCCTCATTTGTTCTTCCTGAAGTTGACCAAGTTTTCCAGCTTTGTCTTTTACTGAATCAAGATCCGTGTCAATGTCCTTCAGAGTCTTGAGGTATTGAAGACCTGCATCTTCCCCCGGACCCCCGAAGATGTCAGCAATGGCAGTACCAACGGCCTTTGAGCTCTCAGGAAGTTCGTTCAATTTACCTGATACCTCTTGCATCACTTGGAACGTTGTCTTTGCTCCAGACTGAAGATCCTTTTGAACTTGTTCAGAATTGATACCTATACCATCTAACGCCGCGGCTGTAGCCACAGTCATTTCTCTAATACGAAGATTGCCCTCCTTAATAGCATCAATGCCCTTATCTGAATAGACCCCAGACTTATTGGCCTGGGCAGTGATAGCGATGAACTGGCTTGCAGAAATTCCGGCCTCTTTGAAATAGGCTGGATATTCCTTGAGGTTGTCCAGGAACTCCCCATTTGCGTCTGCCCCTGCAATGAATCCATCTTTGACTAACTTCAGAGCTTCATCTTGATCAATCCCAAATTGCTTTGAAACAGCGTTGACCGCCATGAGTGATTCCTTGAAGTCTTTGTCATACATATCAGACAAAGCCTGAATCTCATTCCTATAATTCTTTAGATCATCCCCAGTCTTACCTGTAAATTGATTTGTAAGCTTAGTAGCTTCGACGAGTCCTTGGTTGTAATCAAACCAGAACTTAAAGGCAGCACCGGCGGCAGCTACTCCGGCAATTGCCAGGAACACAGGATTCGCAAGGAGAGTCATAAGGGATGCACCGAGAGATTTCACTCCTGAACCGATCGAACCTAAGAGATTTTGAAATCCTCCTCCTGATTGAGCCATTTGAAGAATGGAGTTCCCAAAAGCATTATTGAGACCCATTGCTTCTTTCAACTTATCCGTGTACCCCCCAAGAGCCTCGGTCATATCTGGATAGTTACCTACATTGAGTTGGTTCATTCCAGTAGCAGACTGAAGGCGTTTCATCTCCTCGTAAATTTCTTTAGACTGTTGTTCCAAAGCCCTACCTTCATCCGTGGCCTCTCTCATTTCCTTGCTCATAGCATTAAGCCGGATCTTGTTTAAAGAGTATTGAGCAGAGAGTCTGTCGTATGATCCTTCAGCCGCTGCATTCAGTTTAGCCGTAAGCTTATTAATGTTATTTTGCTCAGCTTGTTGTCTCTTCAGATCAGCAAGTTGTTTGGCATTGTCAGTTTGAGACTTAGTGAGATCATCGTATGCTTTAGCTAATTTCTCAGCTTCAGTTGCTCCCTGCTTTGTTTTATCCTGACCATCTGAAGTAGTGTTGTTTACCTTCTTCAATGCTGCTTCCAGTTCCTTGGCAGCAGCAACAACATCATCCCTCATTTTCCCATAGGTAGTTTGGACCTGTTCAAGTTGTTTGATCAGATCCGAAATACTTCCATCGGGTTGGATGAAGTCGCTATATTTAATTGGATTATCTGCCATTTTTGCGACGTTGTTTCTTTATGTACTCAAAGGAATTATAGAATTGAAGGACGGAAAGTTTATCAATATCGAGTGAAAGTTCATGCGATAAAAATAGGCACATATCCTCAAATTGTCTGTCGTATTTGATCTCTGTACTCTCTTTGCCTGAGAAGACTTTTGGTTTAGCCAACGTCAGCAGGAAATCGTCGATTTGATCGATCTCCTGCTTGTGGTCAGCATTACGTATGATAGTGTCAAGTTGAAAGAGAATCCTGGATCTTAGTTTGTCATGATACTCCTTTATAGCAGCATCATCAAATTGACCTGGAAAGTAGAGATTGAGTTCCTGATCTATTTTTTTTTTAACCGACTGAAGTAGCCGATCTAAAAAATTCAAAGTCTGATTTTCAAATAACTTCTGAACGTTTCGAAGTCCTTCATCCGATAAGTCGGTTTGTTCCTTTCCATCAATACTTTTGATCAGGACCATAAAAGCCAGATGCTTTAGATTGGTCTCCTGAGTAATAAGGTATAGTGATTGTCTCAGATTATCAAGTTCTATTTTTGCATTGGCCTTGTCAGACTTATCAACATAGCGTAGTATACGATTGATCTTCTCATTGATGTCATTGAGGTCGCTTCCGACTCCTGCATCTACGAGAAGATACTTATTGAACTTATGAAATCTCTTGACCGGTAGTTCGTCAATCGAATCATAAATTTCAACTTTGTGTTTACCTATATCGATCGTCTTCATATTAATTTTCTTACTATTGGACTTGCAAAAATTGGATAGGATAGGACGAGCCAATCTCTATCCACAAAAGTAAATAAAAGAACTGATAAAACAAAGCAGGTCCAGAAGGAAATACAAAAATCACAGTTGAACATATCAGAGATCAATTTAGGACCATATATTTGGCCTTTTTCTCTCCAACCCAATTTGGTTATAAGAAGAAGAATAAAAGAGGCACATAGGGCCAAAAGAATCACACTCCAGATCATTTTAGCACCCTCCTTCCATGAATAACATTTCCCCTTCAAATCTCATTCCCCCATAGGGTTGCATCATGTATTGACTATCAATTTCCTTCAGGCTGTAACCCTTGTAGATGTTCTCAGGTTGTTCGAAGATCTGCCGGATGTCAATCCTTCCTGTAGTGAGATGGAGTTCCCGGGTGATCACTCTTACGATCTGTTCTTTCAGAGCTTCAGTGTTCCGGTCCTGTACTCCTGGAAAGATCTTATTGAGGTTGAACCAAAATACTATTGAGTATTTGACTTTCACATTGTTCGAAGTATTCGGTCTGAAATCTACAGACTGAGGATCATCAACCACTACGAAGGAATAGTTCCCAAGTTTCTGATCTGGTAGAACATTGATATATGTTCCTTTTCCGATATGCACACCCGGATAAAAGTAGTTTTGTTTATCCTTCAGAGTCACTAATTTCTGAGCTCTTCCGAATGAGTAATTCAACCATGGAAGTTTTGCCTTGAGCCCGTCCTGGATCTGAACCACTACCTTATCAATGAATGCCGGAACGTCCGGCTTTGGCACTGCTGGTATATTCATAATTTTTTAAGTAATTCGGTTAATGCTGGTTTGACATAGTCAACAGCGAATTCATGAAAATTATCATCGGTCAATCCGAGAATCTCCTCCCCATATCCAAACATCAGGTCTTCAGTCTTCCAGTCAGAAGCTTTGATCTGAAATCTATCCGCCTGGTACTCAATAAAGAATGATCTGTGAAAGTCTCCTTCATCTCTCAGTGTGACCCTGGATGTTGGTTGACCTTTCAGTTTCTTGATCTCTATAGTGAGAGGAGCATAAGGGGCAAAGCTTGCTATCTCTACCCCTTTTCTCGTAATGCCTTTTTGAAACAATTGATCCTCGGCGTTCATATCCAGGATGATGTGATCGTTCTCACGTACAACTTCCTCTATTACTTTGATGATCTCATCCTCAAAGCTTTTCAACCTGGATATTAATTCATCGAGCTTTCTCATACTGTTCTGAATCTTATGCCTTTGTTGTTACATGGAAAGCATACTTTGCTCATTACAGTGGTATCAAGTTTGACAGCCTCCATTGCTTTATTGAAGTTGTAAACAAGTCCACTCTTCTTGTAGCCCTGACTGTCTCCATCAATTTCATACATGATGTCTTGACGGGAGAAGTTTTGTTGAGTCCTGCCGATATTGAAATTTGGGTTGTAAGCCATTTCTCTCAGCATATCAATTCCTACCTGAAGACCAATGATGTTCTGGAATGCTCTCCTCTGTTCGAGGACGATGTCAGTAATATCACACTCAATTGAGATCTGTAAGTTGATCCCCCAATTTTGAGTATAAGTGTAAAGGTTCGTAGCTACGTCCCACATGTACAATGGTTGGCTCTGGAAATCTCCATTGAAATCCCCATTCATACCCCCTACTTCAAATTGACTTGTTTTAAAAGGATGAACCTCCATGAATCTGCTCCAGACTCTCCAGTTAGCTGTCTCAGTAGCATCACAAGTGTTACAAGGTTTGGCGCTCCAGTCCTTGTTCTTATTTATGGCCTGCACTGTTGGATCAAGATCTTCCTGTTTGTAGACCAAGTACCATGAACCTCCTGCATCTGTTTCATCACTTAAATAAGGAAGAAACAAATCATCTTGATCGAACCATTGCATGCCTGCATTTCTGATTCGGTCCAAAGTAATGATCTTCACCGGGTCCATTCTGCTTGAGTGCATCAGGTACAAAGTCACTGGTCCTTGACCAGTCATTTGCAATCCGATCTTTTCGATCTTCAGAGTAATGCCTTGAGCTCTGATCGGAACCAATTCAAATCCTACCAGGTTTGTGCCTGAAGGAATGAGATCCGTGATCCGACCTGTGCCATTGAATAAGGCTTTGCTCTCCAGGATATTCTTTGCAGTCTTCTCTGACATTTTCTCATCCCAGAAAGTCCTGATAGCTTTCAATATACTTCCCTGAGTCTTTTGTTCCAACCATTCAGAGAATTGATCGAACCCCTCCCACTCAGTTGTATGAGTCTCCGGACTCAATCCAATGTTAGCCACTTTTGCTCTATAGTTCTTTCCTGCATCAGACACTCGGTCTCCGATCCGATATTGAGTACCAATGCCCCAAGCCGGATAAGCGATAAGATCAAAATTTGGAGCAATAGACTTTATATTAGTAAGGGTCAACAGAGGATGAACCTCCTGGAAGTATTGACCTGTTTCACTCTGAGTCAAACTATCTGAGATAGTGAACTCAGATACATCATGGTGCTGTCTCCACCCCCATAGGTGTGAGAGCCCTGTTTTTATTTCTGCTGGTCTATACATATCGCTTTTTTTTGTTTAACAAAAAAGGGAAGGGCGTGCAGCCTTTCCATTTCTTAATGTTTCACAGACTTATTAGTTGATTACATTACTCCCTGAGTGTAAACAGGGTTGGCTGTAGTGTTAGCGATTACCACCTGAGGTGCATCGGTTGCAGTTTCTGCCAAGATAGCGAACTTCATAACAGGCATTGCGATTGAAGCTGGTGCACTGTTGTACGGAGTAATGAAAGCCACGTCAACTGCGAAACCGTAATGCTCTTTACGAGCTCTGGTAAGATCAGCAGTAGATACTCCGGCGATTGCACTGTAGTCACCTTTACTTTCGTAGAAGTAAGTACCAATCGGGAAGTTGAGCATTGGCAGTGTATCGATACCCCATTCAGTAC
>LSQA01000019.1_pt1 | contig 45778 bp, 64 predicted proteins | sample 651271 | NCBI WGS metagenome assembly LSQA01 (sample SAMN04438314, study PRJNA306036) | termite gut metagenome | isolation source: viral DNA filtered from gut of termites from termite colony 3 | host: Coptotermes formosanus | place: USA: New Orleans, Cypress St. | collected 2013-06-21 | reverse complement strand
ATATATAGACCCCTATTCATTTTTTAACGATTGATGAGCGATTACTTTTTGTTTTTTGTACGTGATAATACGTTATCATATTATTATACAAAATGAGAGAGCGGACGACACACTCGGACACTTAAAAAAAACTTGTAAGATAATAAAATAACACTTGACATTATCTAGACAATATGATATAGTGTTATTATAACAAAAAAGGCTTGAATATGACAATAACAACACAAGATTTTACATTATATCACGCGTACCCAAAACGGGATAGCGTGAAAGATTCTGAATTCTACAACTTGACATTGCCTGACGGAACGCGGGCGAGATTTGCAAAGCGTGGAGCGCGCAAGCGTTTGCCTATCCCCTACGATACTTTGGGTGCTGTCTTCATCGGTGAATCTTTTGCGGGTACGATTGGCGCGAGTGGCGGGGCTATCTACTTATTTTTGAAGGGCGGTGAGTCCGTGGTCTTTTTAGACTATGACAACCGAAAGATTTGGCGCGAGAGAATGACAAACGATTACATACTTGAATACTTTACCGCTCAATCATTAACCGCGTTGAAAATTATCACTCATTGCAAAAATTCGGGGATTGACCCAGTTAAATCAACAGACAAATAAGAGGCTTGAATTATGACCATATTACAATCAGAGATAAAAAACTCAGGGGATACAATCGCGTTGTTTTTTCTCTACTCGGGGCTTGAATCCGCAAGGGCGCAAATGTCGCTAGAATGTCGTTTGTTTGCGGACAAATACAACCGCGTCGCAGAATTCGCGCAAGGCGTGCGGGATTACTTAAAACTACAATACAATATCGCGGGGGTATAATATGAAAACTTTATCTACAATCCACGCGTACGTTGAGACGCGGCAGGTCCACACTTTGCAGATTGAAGACTGGAATCGTCTCGCTCTGTATCTGGCAACCCTTGCAAGAGTTGCGAGACCGCGCGCAATCGTGGCTAGAATCTGACGGGAACGAATACCCCCGACAAGCGCAAAAGATGAACGTTGACGCAATTGCAGAGTTTTGGAATTTGGAGATTATCCGAGACCATAAAAGCCAATACGCTTTTGAGTGTGTACAAATTAACGGCTTGAACAAATATAAGGCTTGAATTATGAGACAGAATCACACAGCGCCAGCGTATCACAACGCTTTTTATTGGGGAGACTTGACCGACAAACAAAAGACCCAAAAAAAAATACACAGAATCATCAAGTTTTGCAATCCGAGAAAATTATAGGGGGCTTATTGTCGCGCGGTCTTATTGTACCGATATTGCGGTAATTGATAGCAATAATGAAGTTTTGCTTATTACCGCGTACAAATACAGCAATACGACAGCAGGGCAAAAGTCTGCCTTGCGTAGCGCCTGCCCTTCTCATTACGCCGTCTGTATCTATGACGGCGCAATAGGCGGAGCAGATTATATGGATTCAGACCGCATCGCGTCTATCAGAACAGAGATGAACAAAAAAGCAAATGATTTTTTTGCTTTTGATGAAAATAATAATCCAACGCGCAAATACTTAGCGAAAGAAGACCGCGAATGGGTACAGCATCAGACAAATTTGTTGAGCGAAAGCAAGGCTTACGAAACGAAAAAGCAATCAATCGCGATTATCGTGCGCATACACGCAGGGGGTAATTATGGCGGACGGATTCGGGACTAACTTTTTGTACAACGTCGTTGAAAAGATAACCCGACGCGTTGTCGCTTGCTTTGTGTCAGAAATAGACGCGGACCAATTCGCGAAAACTAACGAAAACTATAAGGTGGAAAAATGTCAATTCAGGAAAGCAAACTAAATATAATCTGGGTTGTTAAGCAGACCCAGGACGAGAATTTTATGTATAATGTACCCTTTCGCTACTTCGTAAATGAAGACGATGCGCGCAAGTGTTGCATAGATTGTAATCGCAAATATGGCAACGCGGAGATAAGCCCCGACGGGACTATCATAATCCCGAGCGACAACGAAGGCGCACACTATTACACGTACGAATCAGTCAGACTGGAATACGAATACAACGACGACGAATAAAAAAATGTCTTGACATTATATAAGTAATATGATATAGTGTCCTAGCAAGGGGAAATAATATGAAAGATAAGATACAAATTGCCAAGCGCGACCCGCGCAACGGCGCAATGTCCACAATCTATAAACGAAATTCAGAGACGGGGAGCCCGCACAAAAAAGAAGACAGCAGGGTTAAATACTTCGTGAATGGCGAGCCCGCTTTAATGGTTGCCGCGCGACACGGAGTCAAGCAAGCAGAATTTTTCCAGCGATTGCGTCGCGGTTGGACTTGCGTAGAGGCGGCGACTACAAGACCGCGCAGATACACAAAGGAAGGGAGTAAATAATGGCGTGGACATTTATATCTTTATTTTTGTTGTTGCTTATAACTGGCATTTATTGCGGGGCGACGGGTAATTGCGATGAATAAAACTCTTGAAAAAGTATATTTATTTTTGGTCTGGCACATTAAGGCTTATGGATACTCGCCAGCAAAAAGCGAAATCGCCGACAGGTGTAAACTGGCGCAAGCGCGCGTTGACTACTGGTTGCGAAAACTAGCACGTATGGGATACATAAAATTGTATGAATACGATACTGGTGATTACAGCGCCAAGATAATGGTTGACCCAACGCGCGCTTGGTTGTGTTCTTTGAAAGTGAATTCCGATGGGTCTATGACCTTGACGAGCGAGATACCATTGCAATTATATGTATGGCGCGAAGGCGCGACAATACCGGACGTCGTAGCAAGCGAGAAAAATTTAATTTTAGAAAACTTAAAACGAAAGGGGATAGAATGACCGAACACATTGTAGCCCAAGCACGATTGTTTTTACAAAAGTGCTGGGACGAAGGCAAGGACTGGCAGGTTGAATTGTCGCAAGACGACCCGCGCTATGAATTGATTGTTAAAAATTTCGGCAAATGGCAACGTGGTTATTTGCGCCGTAAAAAAAGCCGATACGTATGCGGGCGAATGATACCGCCGTCGTATACCGCGTCAGTTATTGTCCGCACAGCGTTGAAAGACAAAGGACACTGGTGCTGGGATTTATGCAATCAATTTTTTACGGAGCAGGGGGAATTAAAATGGGAGTTAAAAAACGCGCAATGGCTAAAAGAATACTTGCGTATGAAAACCGAGTTGTTATAGCAGAGCCGTGCGCACAATGCGGACACTATCCGCGATTCAGGGTTGATTCTGTCGGTGTGTATGCCTGTTGCTCTCATTGCAATCATTATAACCCTAGCGCGTTTTTCGGTATCCGGCTTAGCGTTTCCGTAGATTTATGAAATGCAAAAATGCAATCGGACCGAGCGATGCAAGCAAGAATAAAACAAACAAAACAAAGGAAACAAAAATGTATCACAAAAGACCTTCCCCCAATTATATTCTTGGATTCATAGTCGGTATGCTTTTCGTGGCTAGCATTTTTGGAGTTGGCTATGCCGTTGGGTCTTTTAAGACCGCACAAAAATATGATGCGCAAATATATTTTTATTACGCACCGCGCCAAGCATTACATAATTGCTATGCTACAAACATAATGTTAAAGCAGGAGATACAAAATGCCAAAAATAAAAAACCAAGTTTTCATTTACAATAATACTTTGGGCGAAAAGAAAAAGTATGAGTTTGAATGTTATCTTGACCCGAAGACCAATAGATTCGTATTGTTTCCGTTAGACGCAAAAGATGACATAAAAGCAGGGATAAAGTATTTTATAGACCAGTCAAGAAAACAAAATTCTGCCGCCTACAACACTATAATTTACGGCGTATACCTTTCCCGCCAACAGCGAGTTAATGGTATGTCTGCGCCAACAATTGCGGACTTTCAAGCAATGTTTATGGATTATCTTAAAGCAACCGATGAAACAAAATACACTTATGAAAAAGTAATCATAGTAAACTTTGTGTCTGGTCTGCATTATTGTTTAGATAAAGAGTTTGGTCGCAAAAGCAAAATATATCGCAACGGGGGAGAAGTTCCCGACGGGCGTTATGTATGGGCCAATGATGCTGGACACAACGGCAACAAAGAGGGTTTAGCGTTTATGGCGCGAGTATACTACAAGCAAACAATAGAATCTTCTATCGGCACGCGGGTTAGATACATTCGCTTAGATGACATTGAATGTAGCAACGGAACATTGGGCCGATATGAATTAAATAAGCAAGGAGCGCCATTGCTCCCTGCTCGCTCAGCAGATGCGCCGGACCGCTTATTAAATGCGTGGGTAGGAAATTTGGTTATGCCAGACTATTCTCGCGACACTAATATAATAGTAAGGGAGATTCCGTATTCTGACGAATCTGCCGTCTTTTGCGACGGATTATTAAAGACGCTTTGCGGTATTGATAATACTTTATCTGATTTCTTCCAGAATAAAGATTTGTCTGTCCGGATGGCTCTCTCGGAGTACCCTCAATTAACACAAGGTTAAAAACGAAATGCAATTACGTGATTATCAGGCAGAGGCAACGAAAGCAACGATTGATTCTTTGATAAACCATACAGGCAATCCCATAGTTGAGATGGCGACCGGCTTAGGGAAGTCAATTTGTATTGCTGACCTTTGTCGCGAGGCTAGATTACTTTGGGGCGGGAACATTAAAGTTTTAGTGTTGACGCACCGAGCGAAACTCGTTGAGCAAGATGCTGCAAAGTTTTTGGCGTTGGGAGTAATTCCGTGTGTGTATTGCGCTGAGTTAGGGCGAAAGGAAATTGGACAATTTACAATAGGTACAATCCTGTCTGTAAAAAATGCCATTGACCAATTCGCTGACTATAATTTGGTGATTGTAGACGAATGCCAGATGATAAGCAATAAGGACGAAGGCACGTATCGTGAAGTGTTAAAAAAACTTCCGCGAGCAAAGGTCGTTGGTTATACAGCAACGCCGTTTAGATTGAAGGGTGGCGCGTGCTACGGCGAAGGGCGTATGTTCTCTCATCGTTGTTTTCGTATGGGATTCGGAGAAGGAGTCCGACGTGGATTTCTTACTCCTCCAATCAACTACGACGCTGGATGGGATGATAATTTTGACGACATTCGTATCACGGCAGGGGACTTTAACCAGAAGGATATGAACGCGCATTTTAATAAGGTTGTCCATAAGTCCTGTATTGACCTTGTGCACAGAATGAAAGACCGACATTATGTTTTGGTGTTCGCTTGTTCTATTGTTCACGCAGAGTCAATCGTTGAGTGTTTGACGCAGATGGGGGAAGGGGCAAAGGTTTACCATTCTGAAATGTCTTTGGCAGAAGATAAAATGGTAATCAATTCTTTCCAAAGCAGACAATTCAAATACCTTGTGTCTATTGATAAATTAGGTGTTGGATTTGACGCTCCGTTTGTAGACGGGCTAGGGTTGATGCGACCGACAATGTCTCGCGGTCTTGCGATTCAAATGCTAGGACGCGGAAGTAGGTTGTTTGATAACAAGCCTAATTTTCTGGTTGCAGATTATGCAGGAAATATCCGCCGACACAATTTGCTTGACCCTGATGCCTACGATGTGCCGTACGAGAAGATTGAAAAACCAAAACGCACCGGCGGGACCGCTCCGATAAAGACCTGTCCTAATTGCCAAATGGTGTGCGCGACACGTGTAAATATATGTTCCTGCGGGTACAAGTTCCCTCCAAAGATTGAGGTTGCTCCGGACGCAGGCAAGCAAGAATTTACGACGCCGATAACTATCTGGATTCCAGAGTTAAAGAAAAACGAAAAACACTCGTATGTTTGTTTAACTCTTGGGTCTATGATTAACGCTTATCCTATATACTTCTTTCCAGAAGACGCCGGATACGCACGAACAAAATCAATGCTACTATGGAATAAACTTTTTGGCGGACACTTTCCGACAAAGGCGACAGAAATGGTGGCAAAACTACAAGAATTGGAAGGGACAATAACAGAGGCAACCTTTGTTAAGAACGGAAAATTCTTTGAAATAAAGGATGTGAAATGAATGTCTTAGAAATGGTGATGTTCTTGAACGAACTTAATTCCGTTGCTCAGGTACATAAATTTTATTTATTACCTCACGAGAAATGGACTAACGGACAGAATGCGGAGGCTACTCAATCTTAACCGGCAAAATCTTCGGCGCAACTATCGCGCGATGCGACAACTGCAAACATCGTTGGACCGTTTCTACCGAAGAAAAGCCAGAAGATAAAAAACCAGAATGCACGTGCCAGCATCATAAAAAAGAATGGTGTTCACTGTGCTATAATCTAACGATTAACATTCATAATTACAACACGGGAGACCCCGAAGACATAGGAGCATAATATGGGCGTAGAAACAACAATGACGATTCCAGCGACAATGACGCTGGCAGAAAAAAAAGAATTGCTTTTACAGCATAACAAATTGTGGCGCACAATTATGGATACTCCAATCTCTGACCGTAATTGCACAACGTGTGATAAATGCGTAAAGAACGACGCAGGTGTACCGTGTTGTGCGGCACGCAAGATGATGCCGATTCCGTTTGAAGTGCTTAATAAGAGCGGCGGATGCGGGCTATTCGTTGAACAGGATTTTATACCGTTTTAAGTATAAAAATTTGTCTTGACATTTATAAAAATCTATGCTATACTGCATATACAACAAGAAAGGATTTTACAATGAATGAAATCTCACAAGACTTAAAAGAGTTGCAGGCGGCGTGGCTGCGTGCAAAGGAAGAAGAAGACCGTGCAAAACAAGCGCGACTCGTCTGCGAAGGCTTAATACTTGATAGTATTGGCTGGACCGAAGGCGACCCGAACTTCAAAGGCTGGAAGGATGATGTTAAAATCACCTTCGGGTCAAAAGAAGAGTACGACAATGCGGCATTGATGGAGGCTATTCCGGTTGATTTCTGGAAGAATCCTGAATTCCCATTCCGTATTAAACTGGAACCGGATGCAAAGAAGATGACGGAATTCAAGGTGAAACACAATGCGTTTTACTTTGATAAGTTGGCTCCTTTGTGCAAAATAAAATTTGCAAAGCCGAGTTTCGCAAATAACATTAAGGAATAGGAGCGAGAGATGGTTGTTGCTAAAAAAGCGCCCGCCAAAAAAACTGTTGCCAAAACGCCTGCTAAAAAGACCGTTGTAAAAACTCCGGTTAAAAAAGCGGTCGCAAAAGCGCCGGTTAAAAAAGCGGCTGCGAAGGCACCAGTTAAAAAGACTGTTGCTAAGGCACCGGCTAAAACAGTAGCAAAAAAGTTGCTGTAAAAAAGCCAGTCGCTAAGAAAAAATAAGGGTCGGGCGGCCCGCTCCGCCCTCAATTAAAAAAACTAAGAAAAAGAAATGTTAAAAAAATTGTTTAGAAAAAAACCAACTTTCCCACAACAGGTTGATACATTGTTTTCAAATCCTGTGGCGCTGGAACATTCGCCAATCCCAACAGATTGTTTGAAAAGATATTCCCGCGCAATGTTGACAGCGGTTGCAAACAGAATTGGTGGTGTGGACGTATTGGTATTGTTTTCTCCTAATCGCAAGATTATTGAAAAAGCATACAAAATGGTTCAGGACGACTTGTCCAAAACGCGCTCTTCTTTGTCAGACACTGTGAAAAAGATGGCGCCAAAGGCAAAACCTGTTGCGACAAAAAAAGTTGTTGCGAAGACTAAACCTGTCGCGAAAGCGAAGAAAAAATAATAAGCCGTAGGAGCGAAATATGAGCATATTACAACAGGTATTATCAAAACCAAAACCTAGGGGTCTGCGCGTCCTGATTTACGCTGACAATAAAGTCGGAAAATCATATTTCGGTGCGCAGATTCCGAACCATCTGTTTTTGAACATTGAAAACGGATTGGACCATCTTCCCAACGCGGTGCGCACTCCGCATCTTACAGACTTCGCAAAGGTCAACGAGGTATTAACCGAATTGGCAACCACCGAACATCCGTATAAAACGTTGGTGATTGACTCCGCCGACGCGTTGGAGGCTCTGTTAAAAAAGCATATCGTGAAGTGTCAAAACAATCCAAAGTTACAAGACATAGCCGATATACCCTACGGCAGAGGTTATCCAATCCTGTTGGCGGAGACCCGCGCGATGATAGACAAGTTTGAATACTTGTCTCGTGACAAAGGCATCAACCTTGTGTTCTTGGCGCATCACGAAATTAAAAAAATTCAACCACCAATCGGGGCTGAATACACATACATCTCGCCATCGCTTTATGCGAAAACGACACACGGCGATTCCACATTGCAAGTTTACTGCGACTATGTTGACGTACTTGGCTTTGCGGAATTCAAGTCTATCGTTACGCAGACAAGCACAGGTTTTGGCTCTCGTGGCCAAGCCATAGGCACAGGCGAACGCATCTTGCATTTAGACGCAGGTAATCCAGCGTACAAAGCAGGGTCTCGTTATCCTATGCCAAAGCAGATTGAATTTTCTTGGCCAGCGTTTATTAACGCTTTGATGGAAGGTTCAAATGCCCAACAGCCAGAAACTCCGACAGCGGCGGAACCACAGGCTACTGAAAATAACGCATCCGCTGCTAACTAAAAAGGAAACAAGATGTTCGGATTAAATTTAACTAACGAAGACGCAAAAGTAGAATCAACCGGCTTGACCGCTGGTATGTATAAAATGTTGATAGAATCTATCACATTCTCTGTAAAGCCGGATGGCGGAGAACGCCGCAGCGTACATTCTGCCGCAGAAGGTGGAACAGATGTTACGATTGAAGTTAATTGTATCCTGTCTGAAAACGCAAATGGTTTTAATCAAGGCTGGAAAAAGACATTGTTCTTTGTTCCGTTGATGACCGGGGACGAAAAGAAAAATATGCGCGCAAGATTCTCTCGTGCAGAATTAGCAGCATTGCAGGCAGCAACAGGTACCTTGGGCGCCGCATCACACGATGCGCTGATTGGAAAGCAGTTTATGATTGAGTTTGTTCCTCAAAAAAACAACCCGGATTACGTTCAGGTTGCATACAAATCTGGAATTCCTGCTATATATCCAATCACAGGTGCGACGCCTGCGCCACAGGCAGCGCCAGCCGCCGCACCGGTGGCGCCAGCCACACAAGCAGCACCAACTGCGGCCGCTGCAACGGGTGGTAGTGTTCCTCCTTGGAACATTTAGTAGTTATGGGCAGATGGTTCGCTTGTCATACCATTGAGCGCGGGAGCACGCCCCGCGCGAGCCCACCAGTTTGGGGCGTTTAAGTGTCTGGTTGCACACGACCTGTCCACAAACTCGCAGGAAACGGTAGTAACTAAAAAACGGGTATGTAACACATTAAGACACTCCCGGATAGCCCCACCAGTTCGGGGACGGAGCGTAAAAAAGTAAGGTGGTCCTAGGTAACGCCAGAAAAGCGCTTAGGCTCATAACCTAACGTCCCCGTGTGAGGTCGCCCGAAACCAAGACGGGCTTATATATACGCGTAGAATGTGTCGGGATTGCTCCCAAAGCCTTTCTTGTTGAACCGCGTATCGTGGAGAGTAGTCATTTGCTCACGGGGGGACCACGTAAATAAACTCCCCGCTTTGTTTAACAGGAAGGAGAGATAAGTGGGTTTGGATTTTAATTCTTTAAGAGGCGAAGAAACCTGCACCGCTTGGGATAAACTGGCGGTACAATATATCGCAAAAGGCTTTTCCGTAATCCCCCTCGCTCCAAAGCAGAAGGGTCCAAAATTACAGGGATGGAGCCAATACTGCGAAAAACTTATGGCCGTTGACTTTGCAAAATCGTTCTATGGCAACAATAATAATATAGGGCTCTGCCTCGGCCCTGCATCAGGGTTGATAGCGGTGGATATTGACTCAGACGACGACGCTTTTATCAAAAAAGTAGAATCAATAATTCCTGTGTCACCCGTAAAAAAGAAAGGGGCGAAAGGATACACTGCTTTTTATAAATACGAAGGCCAATCATCTTGGTCAAAGAAAGACGAGGCAGGAAACGGAATAGACTTCTTATCAACGGGGCGCCAAACAGTGCTGCCGGATTCTATCCATCCAACCGGGATGGTTTATCGGTGGGTCAGTGAACAGACTGTCATAGATGTCAAAAAAGACCAGTACCCATCAATCAGTGAACGCGAAGTTGAACTCTTGCGCGCATTGTTTAAGGAAAAAGAAAAAAAAGTATCTGTTTCTCCGCGCAAAACGTATCAAGAAAACGCCGCGGACGAGGTTACAGAGGCTTTATCATACATTGACCCAGACCATTCCTATGAACAATGGATTGAGATTGGTATGGCGTTACAGAGCGAATTTGGCGACGCTGGATTTGATTACTTTAACCAATGGTCTTCGCGCGGGTCTAAATACGACGGCGTGGCGCAATGTTTTAAGAAATACAAATCATTAAACAACGTCAATCAAATTACAATCGCAACTCTGTATCATTACGCCTTGGAACGCGGATATGTTCATAAAAGCCCTTGGTCCGACGTAGAGTATTTCGGGACAAACGAGCAACAGGAAGAGGCAAAGGCGTCCATTGAAAAAATGTTTGGTATCGGCGTACAAACAGACGCCGTAGACCACCTGCAACCGTTGTTGTCCCCTCCCGGGTTCCTTGGGGAGGTGTATGATTGGATGACTGTTGTTACGCCGGTTATTCAGCCGGTATACACAATCGCTGCGGCAATTTCGTTTGTCAGCATTGTGTTTGCGCAGAAGTTCAAGACAGAGTCTAACGCTCATAGCAATAATTATGTTGTTGCGGTCGGGGCGTCGGGGTCAGGAAAAACAAAAGCAGCGTCGGCGTTCTTGCGCCTAATGACAATGATGCCAGCACCGCTGAATTCAATGTTGATGGGAGAGCCGAAGTCTGACGCAGGATTGATTGACGGTCTGATGGACCGCGCAGGGAAGGGAGTGATTTACATTGACGAAATTGGGCACTACTTACGACAGATTAAACACGGCAGCGCAAACGCGTATACCGCAAACGTTGGTGCAGAGTTTACAAAATTGTTTTCCTGCGCTGACACCGTCTATCAGACAGGCCAATACTCTGGCCGCGCAAAAAAGGCCTCAGTGCAAATCATCAACCCTTGCTTGGTTATATTTGGGCAATCCGTTAAAGAGAGATTGTTCAAAGAAATCAAAGAGGACGATTTTATTGACGGTTTTTTTAACCGATGGCTAATCTTTGAAAGTATGGAGCGCATACCTCCGTACAATACAGACTATGTTGATATTGATTCAAATCATCCAACGAAAATAATAAAATTTGTTGAAGATTTGGACAAATGGGTTATTGAGGCGCAACTTGGGTCTAACTTTATGCGAGCCGTCACGGGGGCGCAGGTACTAAAAGTACCAAAGACTCCGGGCGCAGCAGAAATGATGACTAAGTACAGCGTGGAAGTGAACGACCGCCGTCGCAAATTAGAAGAAGGCGCGTTGTATGATTTCCCTCTGTCACGAGCCATTGAGCACGCTGAGAAACTTTCTCTAACGGCGTGCGAGTTTCAAAACGAAAGACCTATCATCACAGAAAAGTCTATGGCGTGGGCCATTGCAGCAACTGAACATAATTTGGCAAAGATACGCGAGAAATTAACTCAGTTATCTTCGTCACAGTATGAAGACGATGTTCAGAGGTTGATAAATTCCCTGCCAAAGAAACCGATGTCGGAATCTGAATTTAATAACGCTGGAAAGATGTTCCCAATGCGTCAGCGCACAGAAATTCTTAAAGACTTGCTGAAACGCAACATTTTGGAATGGATTGAAGTTGATGGAAAGACAAGGCTGGTGAAACGATGAAGATTCTGAAAATAAAATATAAAAAAGGTGAGCCGGTTCATACAAAGTGTCCGGCTTGCCAAACCGAATGTTGGGGAGAAGAGGTTACTTGCACTCTTCAAAATCGCAACAAAGAAGTGCGATGGATTGACGGGTACATAGTAGATTGCTGCGGAAAATTCTTTCCGTTCTCCCAACAACCAAATGAACGCTATCTAAGGAGGGAAAAATGATTAAACGTTTGATTCAATGGTTCAAGAAAAAGGTTCACGAGGCAAATAACCCGCCACCGCCAACATATACTCATTCTGTTACGGGGGCCGAATATCCCGTAGGATATGTCTCTAAAACCAGATATAAGTTGGAACGCAAGATGGCGAAACAGATGGGAATATACAAAGAGTTAAAACGGAGACAGAGAGATGAATTTAACTAAAATTGCAGAGATTATGGAGTCTTTCTCTATCGGAAATTTTTATGAAATCCACTCGGAACTCCATCGTAAATACACCGCGTTCAGGAGTGAGTACAATGATTACATAAAAATGATTCAATGTCATTCTACTATTTCAGAAGAAGACATACGCGCCCTTTGCGATAAAGGATTTGCTTTGATTTCTGAAATATGCTTTATGGTCAGTACATTAGGGATGGACCCTTCAACTGAGTTTAACCGATATATGATGGAGGTCAAAAATGATAAGGCAAGACACGCCGTTCGCAAACTTCATTAACACAGAATTTCACAAGGCTGCAAACGCTGCGGAAGTGTTTGAAGTTACCACAGCAACGATATTGCGTCAGTGTAAAAAAACAACGCAAGGATGGAAGATTGTCGCCCGTCTATGGGGGCAAATAAAGGACTTGCGCCGTTCTAACGAGTCCCTTCGCGACCAATATGCGCATCTATCAAAGCAATACAATGAACTTGTTGATAAATTCAACGGGCAAGAAAACGGAGTCAAGGAGTACTTAAACAAATGAATCATTTGCGAGGCCTTTTTATTAAAAACATTGATGTCCTTTTTTGGCGCGGAATGCCTTTGGATACGGTTGTCGCGTTAGCGAAAGACAGGCGCAAGAATAGTCTGTCATTACGCAATGTTTTTCCAAAAGAAAACGAAATGGTTGGAGTTATCAAAGGTCATTACCAAGATATAAAAGGGATGTTATAATGCAAAAATGTAATGTGCCGAACGGCGTCATCGGAGATTGGGAGGTGTGCCGCGAAGGAGACCTTGTTATTTTAATGCACAAGCAAGACGCTTGGATGGACAATGGAGAGGTCGTGGACCACAGAGACTTTGTTGCCAACGCATCAGGGCGTATCTTGATTACGGGCCTTGGGCTAGGATTGATAGCGGAAGAATTGTCAGGAAAGCCAGAGGTAAAAGAAATCATTGTATTAGAAAAAGAGCCGGAAGTTATTGCTCTCGTCGCTCCATCGTTCGCCAACAATAAAAAAGTAAAGATAATACAAGCGGACGCCTTTGTCCGCATACCAGAACTAGGAATCTTTGATTTTGCGTGGCACGATATATGGTTACGTACCCCTGCCAAAGAGGCGGTCAAAATTCTATCTGTATGGGCTCCTTCGTGTAGAGCACAATGGGTATGGGACTACAACAAAAACAAGAGATGTGAATATGAGCAATGTGAAATCAACACGACGAGCGCTAAAAGCAATAGCGGACCCTGAGGCGCACGAAAAACACTTACAGGCACGCCGTGAGGCTTACGCTAAGAAGATGGAGGCTATGTCCGAAGAAGAGCGCGCCGAGCATAATAAAAAACATCGTGAGCGAACTAAAAAATACTACGACGCGCACAAAAATGATGACAAAGGTAAACGCGATGCACAATCTCAACTAGATTGGCGAAAGCGCAAAACCGCAGAGAAAAATATCTTGGCCGTTAAAAATAAGATTAACAATCTTGACCGACTAATAACAAGAATGTTAAAACTTAGGGAAGACCGAGCCAGACTTTATAACGAGTATGCTCGCCGCCTTGAAAAAGAACAAATGCTGCTTGCGTATGATTGGGACAGATACGAATTAACCAGAGCGATTGGAGGATAATATGAGAAACAAATATCGTGGAACGTGTTTGTGCTGTAACTGCGAGGTCCTTCCCGGCGCAGGGTATTTTGAACGGCACTGGTATAGATGGTATACTCGTTGCCGTAATTGTGTCGGCAAAGGGGTGCCAGAGTACTTGCGAAACCATAGGAGCGGCAAATGATGATTTTTGAAATACCTCTTCGCCTTCCGGGGCTAAATGAATACCAGCGCGCCTGTCGCGGGCACGCGTTGAACGGCGCGTATATGAAAAAGAATACCATCGCGTCTATAATGACTTATTTAACCCCAGCAAAGAAAGTTGCGTGGCCGTGCCAGATTGACATTTTTTACGAAGAGGGCGGGCGCAAGCGCGACATTGATAACATTACTGGGTTCGGTGCTAAGTGTATTCTTGACGCTATTGTGAAGGCAGGCATACTGCCGGACGACGGACCAGACTATATTAACAAACTGTCGCAGGAGGTTCATAATACCGGAACAAACAAAATCATTGTTCAGATTTATGAGCGCGGAGACGAGCGATATGTTCCGATGGATACGACGGAGCAAGTCTTTGCTCACGCCGCAGAATTGTTGCCAGAACCAAAGGCAGAAGATGAGCCTTGGGGCTATGGCAAAGTTAAAATCAAAGCGCCGCGTAAAACGCCTGTGCGCAGAACAAAAAAAGGAATAAAAGATGCTTGTTAATGAATTAAGAGAAAGGTTTTCTTCGTTAAATATGCGCGAAAAAATGAGACTTTCTGACTTCCTTTTACTTGTAGCCTATCTTCAAAACTGTCTAGAAGAAAGTTTTAATAAAAAAGAATGCACAATTAAAATGGAAGTAAACCCTTTCAGGTATAGAAATGTAAAGCCGGGCAAATACGTAGAAATAACAATCAGGGGTTCATACTTCAAAAGCCGAGAAGGATTTTCTTTCTATGCCGATGGGAGTATTGGCTTTTGCGGATGGGCGAGCGGAGTTAATGAGACACCTATCCTCCGCGCGTTTGATAGATGGTTGAAGAATTATGAATAATAACCGGCTTTCGCCGGTTATTTATATCCCATCACATAAAGAGATTGTCTGTCCATTTGGGTCCAGTATCTTTACTTTATAGCGTATGGAATCATCGGCATAGAACAAGGGGAACATTCCGCGTTCGTCAGCAACAAGCGGGTTCGGAGCCACAACATTCTGTGACTCATCGTAATATATCGCCGCCAGTATATCAGAACCGGCCTGATAGACGTGTAAACGCGCGCCGGAGCACGGAGTGCCGTCTCGGTTAATTGCGGCCCAGCGAGGGTCTTTTATCATTATTCTAGGCATATCTGTCTCCTATTGCTCTGCCAAGCCTTCGCTTGACTGTGTTATTATCGCCTGACTAACTGCGCGGTTCAGGATTTGACGTTCGGTCAAGTCAGTTGTCATACCTACTACCTTGTTAAAGTCGGCCCAATTCGGATTTTGTAACCACGTTTGGATTCTTTTTGTAACAGCGCGGCCCGAGTATGTTCCTGACATAATCTTAAACAGCGTTGTTCCAAATGCAACCGGCGCTTGCAGCACACCATACATCGCGGCCTTCGCCCACTCTGCCGCCATCGGGTTAGAAAATTGGACGTTGTTTGTAGCCTTCATCATCTTTTGCATTGTTGCGGCAGCGTGGACCTTTGGCTGTATCGCTACTTTGTACGCCTCGTTAAATGATTCCGGGGAGATAAATTTTCCCATAGAATTCTGAGAGCGTAACATCGCCTGCATTTGATTGATTGCCTCAACGTCGCCTTTTACCGCTGCCTCAGCGTACCTTGCGTAGAATCCGTTTTTGACTTCCGCTAACTTGGCGGCTTTCTGAACTGCGCTTGTACCATCATCCAAGAAATTAGACAATTCCGTCACATTGAATTCGTTGGTCTTGTATCCGTAATCCCACGCTTTAAGTAATGGTTTTTCCGCGCGCAGGGCTTGATTTGCTTTGAACAATTCGTTATCCAATTTATCCAGTATGCGAGTGTTGACGCCTTCGTTGAATGCGCCAAACGCCTCGGCTTGTCCGGCGGCGACGGCCTGTTCGTCAATCTTGGTAAAGAATGTTTTTATATCGTTAATATCTTGGATAGAATCCGTACCCTTGTCCATTATTTCGCGGAAATGATTTTCAGCGCTTTCGCGCAACGTGGCCAATTCAATCTTCTGAGCGTCTGCTGGGCCGAACGGCTGTTTAGCCTGAGCAGCAGCCTCTTGTGCCTTTGCAATACGCCGTTGCGCCTCTTGCATAGCCTCTTGCATCTTACCGGACTTTTCAAACGATTTCAGCGTTGTTGGCTCAACCGATTTTGCTGCTCGGGTAAAATCACGAGTGCTGTTTTTCAGGTCATCCGATAAAGACTTAAAATTAGCATACACATCAGCGCCGATTGTAGGATTGCTTTCAACTTTTGCGATAGCGTCTCCGATAGCCTTTTCTCTGACTTCCAAGAATTTTTTAGAATCAGTGCCAAGTTTCTGTTTAATGCTGTTTCTGGATAAATCCACCTCCGATGTGCCCAAGGTGTTTTTATAATTCGGGTCCTTCCATATAGACGTTAGCATCTCGTCGGAGGCTTTATTGACCTCTTTCTGAGTCAGCGCAACAACGTCGTCGGTGACGACTTGTTTTGCCGACGCAAACTGGTCTTGCATAAATTTAGCGAAATCCTTATCGTGGGTAATGAGTTTTTCCATACGATTCAATGCCTCAGCGTCCATACCCTCGGATAATCTGGCCAGCGCTGTATTTGATGCCTCTGCTTGCGATGCTCCTGCCTTTATTGCATCGTCGTACCCCTGTTTCGCTTTCATTATGTTTCCGCGCCCGCCCATTGCGCGGATTGCTTTTTCAGTTTTACTATAATAGCGTATAAGTGGCTTTACCGCAGCGCCAGCGCCAGAGAAAGCAGCCTGCAAACCTATGTTCCATAACAGGCCTTCGCCAGTCTCTCTGGCCGTTTGTTCAACAGCGCTCATCTGGTCGTTCCAATCATCTGTTCCAGCAACACGCTCCGCTGTGCGATGAATAGCAGCAACAGCCTCGGTAGATGCAGCCATTAAACCCCACTGTCCCAAAAGTTGCACCGCCTTCGGTCCGCCAATTTTTACCGCCATTGAGGCTTTTACTGCCTTGCCCATCGCGCCCGCGGGGACGATATATCCTGCAACGTTTGTTGCGACGTTCTGAATAGGATGGGAGTCACGCCATTCGCGACGAGACTCAATAGTATCTGTATCTGCGATAGCATCAATGCCCGCCAGAGCCAAATCAGGAACACCAGCCAAGGCAGAGTTTACAAAATTATGAACAGGCTGAACAACATTCATCGCTGTTTCTAGACGGCCCATATTTTGCTTGCTTTTTTCGGCGCGACGCTGACCTTCCTCTTGGGCTCTTTCGTATTCTGCATAGTAACGGTCTTCATACGATGTGTCGTCAGAGAACTCTAATGGCTTTAACCCATATTGTTGAGTATTGGTACGTACTATGCTTGGATACATAGTTTTTTCATATTTGACCGCCATTTCCTGAGGATTCAAAACCTTCGGGTTTATTTCTTTTATCTTGGCATACATACGATTGGTTATTTCGTCGTCAGAAAGCCCCATATCGCGGTCGCGCTGAATGGTGGCTCCAATCATTTCGGTATCAACGCCAACGCTTGCGAATGTATCAACGGCGCTATCTGATAATTTTACAACCATATTGCTCTCCTACCACGCGAACCCGCCGCGCACTTTTGTTGCTCCGCCCGACACCTGTTGCCCCGCATTTGCTGGCATACCTGCGGGCTTTTTCCCCGTCATCATCAGGTCAATAAAGTCCTGACGGCTCATAATTTTTGGCTCGCCCATTTTAGCGGCCTCGTCGTACATATTTCCGTAGAACGATGTTATCGCCGGGATAATGCGGTTTCTTTCTCCTGACGAAATTGCCTCAGCCACAGGAACAAAGAATTCCTGCTCTTTTGCCGTATTGATTACACCTGACCCTCCCTTAGGGAACAATGCCATCAATTGCTGAACCGAATCTCGGACCAGTGGAGCAAGCGACTGCTTAACGTGTTCTTGCATTTGGATTTCGTCTGCGCCAACCAACCCCACTGCGCGACCGAAACGATTGTTTACCATTGCCTTAGTAGCAGAAAATACATCTGGATTAGCATTCATTAGCGCAACAGCGTCAATCACCCCTTGTGCCGGAGCGATATTCCCATTGGCGGTCGGCACAGGTGCCGCTTGCTTAACACCAAGTTTTGCCGCAGATACACGTGCGTTCGCTGACAATTCGGCGCGATAGTTAGCACCTTCTTGCTGAGCGCGCACACGGTCCATCGCCGCATCCGCTTTTAAGTTTTCGCGCGCATCCTTGCCGGATTCTTGCATACCAGTAGTCACGATACGAGTATCGTTGTTCATACCGGTTCGCAATGTTTGACCGTCTTGACGCATACCTTCTTGCGCTAAACGAATGTCGCCGTCTATGAATTTCTGCAACAGTTTGTTTTCCAAAGTCTGCTCAGTTCGGTCATTTAGCCCAGCCTCTTTCATTTGCTGTAACGTCAGGGTTCTATCTGCAATCATCTGCTGGACTTCCAGCGCTCTCTGATTGTTCCCGGCAGCGATTGCGCGACGACCTTCATCTTGCAACTGAGCAATCTCTAAACGCGTCGCAGCACCCAACTGAGCAACATTTTCTTTCGTCATATTTTGCAGTTGGGTTTTGTCCAGCGCACCAGAGTTTTTTAGTCCTTGCAAACGTAACTGATTTTCACCCTTCAACATTTCTAGACGCATTTTTTCGTTGTATTGACCTGCGTTCGTTAAGAATTCGGCAGCAGCCAAATCGTCTAATCCCTGAGTTTCATTTGGTAACAATTTACGTATCTCACGACCGTACAACGCCTTACGTGCGGGGTCAGTTTCTTCGCGCGCCTTTTGAGACAGATAAATAGCGCGGTCCATATCAATCTTGTACCCCTCTGGGTCTTCGTTCATACGTTCTTTATCATAATCGTTCGCGCGCTTTGCGGACTCGCCAATCTTGTGGTCGTGGTCAATGGACGCTTTCACCATATCTAACATACCAAGCGCTGCGTGCGATGCGCCAGAACGGCGCTTGCGGGCCGGAGCCAAATCAAACAGCAATGGGTCAATCGGAGCGCTTGGCGCACCCATCTGCGTAGACGATGAAAACGACGATACGTTATCCGATGGCAAAAAACCCCCAGCAAAAGAAACGCCCGGAGCATTCATCTGTTCTGGGGATAAAGCCAAATGGTCACTTCCTCCCCAATCTATGTTTGGTCGGCGAGGGACTAATACATCGTCCGGCATATAATCGCCTTCAAAAATCTGAACGTTATCAATCATCCGTCTCTCCGTTATTGTTTACCACGCACCATATCCGTTGGCCGTATCCCATTCTCCCCAAGTGGGAGCGGAGGCAAATGCGTTATTTGAACTAGCCCTTTGCATAGGGTCAGCGTTCCCGCCAGACAGCGTATCCAACAACCAGTTATCCGACGCTGTTTCCAGTTTCTTTTTTCGCAATAAATCTTCGCTGTTCTGTGCGCCAGCCAAACGTCCAAGGGCAGAGTCACCCAGTTTTGTCCCCTCAATCAGCGCACCCATCGGTCCTCCGAACATAAATGACCCAACGGTAAATAAGTCGTTGATATTGTTCTTCTTGCGCGCCATATCTGCGTTCGCTTTCGTTGCCGCGGATGACGCTATTGCGTTTGCATAATTTTCGCCGCCACGTCTCCATCCTGAAAAATCAAGTCCGAATCCTGTCATTAGAAAAGCCCTCCAAGTAAGTTAGATAGAAATCCGCCAGAGTTTTTAGCGGCATACTTTGACGCGTCCGCAGACAGGTTGGCAGCACGTTCGTTGCTCGCCATCCCTTCGCGCTCAATTTGTATTTGAGCCAATGCAGACGCCAAATTAGTTTGATTCGCGCCCAGTTTATCGTAGATGCCTTCCATATTTTTATTCGCAGCCTCGCCGATGCCAACACCTGTACGCAACTGATTAAGTCTGTTTCCATAATAGTTGTTTTGGAAGTTCAGATTAGAATCATTCAATGCAGCAGCAGTTGCGCCGGAGCGGAGTAGCCCGCTTGTCGCGCGATTTGCCATAACATTCTTTTCTGACAAGGCCATCATATCGCTGAAATTTTTATCGCCCGTCTGTAACGAGTCAACGCCGCCCAAAAGCAGTTTCATATATTCGTCCAACGACGCCGCACCAGACTTTGAATATGGTTCATACAATTCTTTGGCCGTGTTCAAAAACGCGGCATTCTGGTCTGTCGCACGTTGCAATCCTGATTCAATGTTTAAGTTTCCCGGGGTACCGGCAGCCATAGAACGCGCGTTGCCGTTTGGAATATATGCAGATATACTTGGCGCCATAATGCTCTCCTATAATTATTCTTTGTATATCTCTGACTTTTATAATAACAAAGTCAGGACAAAGAGTCAAGTTTATTCTATTATTATCACACAGCCTTCTTTCTTGCAAGCAGCCTCTATTTTCTCCATTAAAGGCCCGAATGCCTCGCGGCTATTGTTTACTCGCCCTACGGCGTTGTTTGTACCGACAAGGATACACCCTTCGGTATCTTTATCGGTATTGCCGGTGTGAATCCTGACGCCGGAAAAATTTGGGACATTCAGCAATTCTGGTAGCCGTTTCTTGAATCTTTTAGACATCGTGACGATGACTTCGTATATGCCAGCGGGGATAGCCGTCATACCAGCAATCTTTTGTACACGCACAGCGTCTTCCAATGTATCACAGAACTTTATGCCATCAATATATAAGTTGCCAATAGTGTACGAGGAACGCTTGGCGATGCGCTTAACGCGAATTATCATTACTCCACTCCCTTAATAATTTCCGTATCTCTGTTTTCCATCTTTGTTTTATATTCCAATTTAACGCGGCAGACATTAACTCATATTTATAATCGGCCCAGTATTGCAACGAGTAAGAACTTCTTACAAAATTACAATACTTGTGGGCCGGTAATAGTTTTGATTCTAAGCCCCACGATTTTGGTGGCTCGTGGTCTTTTGAAAAGTCGTATGCGCATTTTATGGGTTTGCCGCATAGGTGACATATTTTATCCTGCCAAACTATGCGACGTTTTCCCATAGCATACCTAGTTAGACATTGTTACATCCAGACGCAACTCTTCACCAGCGCCGGTTCCTTTCATAGACCCCTTGCCCGCGAAGTACGCGCCGCCTTCAACCAATTCAATTTCGTCAACGAAACCAGAGGCAGACAAAGATACGACCTTAAACGTTGCAGACTTTTCGTGTTGCATTACTGCCTGACAATAAATTACATCATCAACGTTCCAACCACGTGCAGTTGCGTTTAATGACCCGCCAGTTACTTTGAATGTTGGAGCGACAGCAGGGGCATCAATAACGGCAAACCCGTTATCCAACAACCATTGCGCATAGTCTTCAACATTATCATTGTAATCTGATGCCAATACAATTTGCCCCGCCCAGCAGAACAAGTCCACCTGCAATAAGTTTATTGCCGGTTCCAGCGCAGCAAACCTTTTTACCTGAAAATCAATGTCCTCAGCGCCAACAGACTTTGAGAATGTCAGCAGGTCTTCTGGACTCCAAGGGTCAACAGCACCTTCTGCCGGGGCAGGCTGGTGGCGGTCTCCTTTGCACAGGTATAATTCCAACGCATCGTCGCACAGTGCAACGCGGTCAGTTTCAATCAAACCAATCAATTCCTGAATGTCTTTAATCTGAATAGTTTTTGTCTCGCTCATTTTATTTTCCTTCTTTGTTGTTATATTTTAACCAAAACTGCGCATACTGCAATCCGGCCAAAACAAAAGTTTCGGTAGCAGTAGCAATTTGCACACCATCCCAACCCCAAATCGCGCCGGTGGCGACGACCGCGGGGGTTAAGGTAATAATTGTATTTTTTACCTTTTCTAAGATTTCTATTGTTTTCATTAAACGCTCCTTTGGTTTTATGAAAGCCCCAGCACTCCCGAAATCAAATCAAATTTGCCAGCGCAAAAAAGTCCAATTCCGAAAATCACATACCAAGTGAACCTGTTAGAGAACACTTTTCTTATGCACCCAACGATAGAATCAAACACCCAGACCTTTTGAAGGCCATTCTTTTTTTTTACAAACGTTATCAACCCCCCAACTTGCTCAGATATATGGTCAATTTTTTCTGTATTCTTTTTATCCGACGCAATCAATGTGTCTACCTTCTTAGTCAAGCCCATCATATCTTCTCCTACGCCGCGAAACAAACCCTTCATTTGAGCGTCAGTTATTGGCTCTCCATTTATAATATCAAGTTGGTCAAAGATTCTACACATTTTTTATTCCTCTCGCTGTGCCCGCCGTTGCCTTTCTAACTTCCGGAGACCGGCATAGTAAAGGCCCGATACGAGAATGGAACCAGGCCGATACAACCTTCATTGAAGGTTATCAGGCCGGTACTCGGCAGACCGATACGACCACCATTGGTGGTTATCTTGTCACCGCGCACCCGAAAGATACGACCACCATTGGCGGTATATCGTGACGGGCAAAACTTTAACTCAAAGTAGCACCAATATATTGCACTTTGACGCCGACCCCATCGCTACCGTCGGTCTTAGTAACTCTGAATTTCAATCGGATAGACTTCCCCACGTTAATGATACCGGAGGTAGTCGCTATGCACGCCATAAACTGTTTTGAAAAATACTTTACAGTTCCTGTCGCCGCTGTGTCATCAAACCCTTTGAAATGATAGCGCACGTGCTTGCCGCCGAACCTAATCCAATACTGCCCTGCATACACTTGCACATTTATATCCAACGACTCACGACTCAACTCACATCGCTTTTCGGAGTTGTTAAATAAGTCCTTCGCCGGTAGTTTTATTGTCGTAGCCTTTAATCCAGATGTAGCGTTGACAGTAATGCGGCTTTCGTTATTACGAGGGCGGCTGCAACGGAAACCTTTTGTAGCAAGCCCAACTGTGTAAAGATGACTAGGATTAGCATTCAACAGCCTGCGTGCCATCTTATGGATTAAGTTAGAAGAGGAACAGTCGGCCATATTGCCAGTAATTCTAATGGCCCCATCGTTAGCGCGTACGGATAATTTCACAGATTTTAAATATTCAATCAAAAAGTCTTTCCCATCCAAAGTGCTGCGTTGAGAGCGACCATAATACTTAGTATTGTGCGCGCTTTTCAGAGGGAAGAAACGCAGGCACCACGACAAAGGTTCGCCTTCTCCCATTTTACTTCCGTCATTCAGTTTTATCATACCGCAAATATAAGTGTTTGCGTCTTTTACGAACACCTTAACAGACCACATCATTGGCCATTTCTTCATCCTTAATTCAATAGAGCCTCGGGAGTAATCTTTACTGACATAAATACGTTGCTCAACGTCATCAGTCATAAGATTATAACGAAGGGCGTTGTATAATGGAGTCTCGGACCTTGTCTCGGCATCACCTCTAACCATATAATCAAACAATTCATCTAGCACTGTATTATCACTTAAAGGTGATACAATGAGTTTTTCGTCTACCTGCTCTCTTGTATAATAGTTGCTCAAATCTCCCGGGTCGCCTTGGTCGCCTTTCGGACCGGTCGCCCCAACGGGACCTTGGTCCCCTGTGTCGCCTTTAACGCCGGTATCTCCTTGTGGGCCAGCAGGTCCAACGGGGCCTGTGTCTCCTTTTGGGCCAGTAGGACCAGTAGGGCCCGTCGGACCTACGCCGCCACCGCCGCCATTAAGCAGTTCAACCTGATATACCTTGCCTTTGATTTGAGGATTTTCGGCCATAAACTCATCAAGAGTCTGACCTTGTTCGTTATTAGTGTTAAAGCCTTGGTAAGTTTTTCCCGACATCTTAATTCTCCAATTTTCCGAGGCGAGCCATTTCGCATATTCTTTCTTTTGAAATGACCTGAGCCGCTACTTTGCCGCTGTTAATATATGTTGTCATATCAACGCAACTGGGGGTTTGCTGCACTGGTAATTTCTGCGGGCCACACCCTCCCAAAACACTCATCAGTATTATTAGCGATAATCTTCTGCAAGTCAAGGATTTTCTCAGACGCTGCGACAATGTCACTTTCTTGCTTTGCGATTTCTTTTTGCGAAGATATAATGGCTTTCGCCGTCCCCGCATCAAAGCCGCGATTGTATAGCCAATAATGGCTACACCCAAGACCAATAATGCAAATAATAAATAATACATTCTTCATCCTTTATTTCCTTTGTTAAGCAATTTTTTCAACTTTAATGCACCCTTGCAATGCGTGGACAGTCTTGGTCGGCGTAACCCAAGAAGTCCCGTTATAATACGCAACCCCACCTTGCGGTGTGGCCAAATGTATGTCAGAGGTATTCGTTGCCGGACCTCCCTGTCCTGCACCTACACCGGAGCCAGCAGAGCCGTTTGTTGCCCCCGCTGTGGTTGATGTTCCGCCGCCCGCGCCGCCTGTTCCGCCCGCGCCATCCCCGCCCGCATAACCTGCATACTGGGAAGATACGTTAAGAACTGCACAACCGCCGCCGCCTGCGCCACCGTACGCCGACCCTGCTCCGGTACACGCTGCATTGGTTCTAGTGCTGGTGGTTGTCCCAGAGTGTCCGCCCCCCGGACCCGCCGCGTGAAAACACGCAAGATAATTCGTTCCAAATACACCTCCGACCGGCAAGAAGTGCATACAAGAACCTGCTCCAATGTGCACAGTTGTTCCGTAAGACTCGCCGTCCCCTAAGCAGTTAGGACCACCGGGACGGTATGTAGTTGTTTGAGTGGTACGCCCAGAGATTATTCTTCCTGCGGCCGCAGAGTTTCCAAAGATACCTCCCGCCGTCGGCTTGGATGTAGTTAAATTAGAACTTCGTTTATATGTCCCCGTGTATGGATTAACACCAGAAGACGACGATGTCGCAGACGTTCCGCAATAAGCGCGTATGATAAACGACTGAGTCATAACAATGTCCTGAGTAAAGCCTACTCCGCTATTCAGTCCGTCTGTTGAGTTATAGGCACAACCCGCCCTAATAGTTACACGATAAGTTCCAGCAGGGTATACGGTGTCTTTTTCCCACTTCTCCCCACCCGACAAGTCCGGAAGGACTATCTTAGAACCAGCGAGTAACATTTTTTTTACCAGCAACATTAGTCTTCTCCTACTTTACTTGCTATAACCAAACTTCCAGAATTTTGGGTCCCAGTTAAAGACGTATCCTCCCAAGACATTCCATCCTTTGTGTATTGAACACGAGAGTTATTTGCGGATATAACGTATAGATTTTGTCCCGCGTTTATCAATTTGGTTGCCGCTCCTACACGAGGTAATGTTGTTGAAGATGTCCAAGATACTCCGTCGTCCGAATACGCCGCTCGGGTAAGGGTAGGGGTACCGATTGAAATTCCTATCCCAGACACTGCAACAAATACGCCATTCACAAACCCAAGATGAAATCTTGCATACGTTGGGCCGTTAGAGGACGATGCTCCCTCGTCCATAGATACTGGCATTGCATAAGTATTCCAAGCGTCAGACACTTTCGCATTGATAAGAGTTCTACTCTGAGTAATAGAGCATACTTTTACAGACCCATTAGACACAATGTTTACATTATTTGCCGCAGTAGAACGAAGGTCTTGCGTGAACGATAACCCATCTTCCGATTTGTACAGATACGAATACGCGGTGTAATACCTTACTCCGTTAATCAACCCAGATGTAGACACATTTCCAGTGGCATATATATGCCCATCCACTTCCTTTACTGGGCCGCTAGCCTGACTCAATGGAACGGAAATTCCCGTAGCCCCCAGACTATTAAAACGATAGAACTTGGCTCCTGTCTCTGGTTGCAACACCCATATATTGAACGTCGGCAGAAAAGAAAAATGTCCCCACTTTGACGCGACATCCACCGCGACTGACTTTGTCGTCCAATTTTCTCCATCGGAAGAATAAGCCATTTTTACGCCGTTCTCCTCCATCACAACAATGTGCCCATCTCCCACAGCAATAGCGCCAATAGAAAATGTTGGAGCGCCCGAAATAACTTCCCACTCAACACCGTCCTTGGTTCTTTGCATATTGGCGCGAGAAGTCTTCTTTTCACAATAATAGTAATAATCGTCCGCAGGGTTGTATAACAAGAAAGACTCTCCTGCCGTAACACGTTTCCCAGAATCTGTAAAAGTTATCCCGTCCGACGAAATCAATACCTGCCCGATAAAATTGATTGCCATATATTCAACGGCCTCTGGTGGCGGAGGCGGAGGAGGCGGAGGAGGCGGAATGTAATTATTGTCGTAAATCTTAACTACTACTCCATTAACCTTCGTCCAGCCCGTACGCATTTCGTGTACCTCACCATCTATCTTGGCGACGATTTTTGAAACCGAATGCAATTGACCGTCAGAAGTTTTTATGATTGCCGACATTGATTACTCCCTAACATACAAGAATACAACTTCGCCTTCGTGAATGTCCGATGGTACATTTTGGCCTTCAACAAACCTCCCGTTTCTAAATTGAGATACTGTTGGCTGGTTCAAATTCTTGGCACCAATTATAGCCCCTGTTGCAACACCACCACTTTTTGCCAAACTATAATCAATTACTGCCTTTACGCTTGGATAATTTGTATGAATAGATGGTGACGCAGCATTGATTGATGACGACATACGCGCAATCAACTGATAGTTACCTAAACTAGGCTTGTTCAATATAAATGCTGCGGAATTCACATCGGTATTCGTCCAATCAGATTGAATCTGCGCCGGGACGTTAGAAAGGTCATTATAATTTCCTGACGTAGCAATAGGAGCAAGTCCAAGCGCATTCGCTAACTGCGTTGCGCTTATATCCTGAGTCAACTCCATACCAGCAATCTGGCGGAATACGGGAACCCAATCCCCCATCGGTTTCGCAATTTTTGCAATAACTTTTTTTCCTGCCATAACCTTCTCCTTATGCAACTTTTAACACGCCGTAAGACCAAGCGTTATCTGTTTCTAAATACGTGAATGTGAATATAAACGTACTATTTGCGGCGGCCTCATATACTTTCTCTTCTATAACTTTATGTGCCACTGCGAACGTTACTGGCACAGCAAAAGTGCCGGTCTTCAATGTCATCTGACATTCAAGCAACCCTCGCTCCGCAGGTACGGCAGGGTGTGTTACTTGAATTGACCCTGCGGTCTTAGAACTGGTTACAACAACATTAGTATTTGGGGCTACCGTAACCGCATTAACGCCAGTGCCAGATACAGGATTAGACACGTTCTTCATCAGGGGCTGATAATCTTTAAGAGCCTCCGCCAATTCATATTCATCAATGAAATCCGAATTGTCTGAAAAGTATGACCATTGGTCAGCGCCCGCCACCAACTGATACACGCCGTTATTTACTGAGGTGTCAGATATTACTCGGCACAGATAATTAAGCGAAGGGTCATACTCTGACCATCCGGCTGGCGTAGCAGGAGACCAAGCCCCATCAGCAACTGTTGGTAAAGCCGTTACTGTTGCTATCGCAGGTTGCCAAGTCTGCGCCCCGGCAAATACACTTGTTATCTTTTCAGAAGACCACGTTGTGCTTGCGCTGGTCACCCCATCGTTTATATTATTTGCTGGCTTTAAGTTAGACGTTGTAATCTCACCATCTTCATTTGTTATCTTCAAACGGAACTCTGTTGCAGTATCTTGATACACCACGACAGAAGGAGAAAATCCGTCTACTCCATCGGTACCAGTGTCACCCTTCGGCCCAGTTAAGCCAACTGGTCCTTGTAACCCTGTATCGCCCTTAGGACCCGCCGGACCAGTCAAACCAATCGGTCCTTGGCCTCCGGTCGGACCTTGTATCCCCGGGTCACCTTGGTCGCCCTTCGGACCTGTATTGCCGGTATCACCTTTGTCACCTTTCGGACCAGTATCACCGATGTCTCCCTTTGGACCAGTGTCGCCGGTATCGCCTTTATCGCCCTTAATTCCCTGCAATCCCTGTTCGCCGGTATCGCCTTTATCGCCTTTCGCACCAGTCAGACCGATTGGACCTTGGTCACCAGTATCGCCCTTGTCACCTTTATCGCCCTTTGCGCCGGTCAAGCCTATCAGACCTTGGTCACCCGTGTCGCCTTTCGCACCTACCGCACCAGTGTCACCTTTTGGGCCCTGTATACCCTGTACGCCTTGGTCACCTGTGTCGCCCTTGACGCCTTGAATGCCTTGGTCGCCCTTATCGCCCTTGGCGCCAGTCGCGCCCGTAGGACCAACTGGACCAACTGGACCTTGGTCGCCGGTTAGACCGGTATCCCCAGTATCGCCCTTTGCTCCGGGGTTCCCTGTATTTCCTGTATCGCCTTTGGCGCCCGTGTCACCCTTTACACCCTGCAAACCTTGGTCTCCTGTGTCGCCCTTAGCGCCAGTGTCACCTGTGTCGCCCTTAGCGCCCACAGCACCAGTGTCTCCTTTGGCGCCAGTTGGTCCGACAGGGCCTTGGTCGCCCGTGTCGCCCTTTGCTCCGGCAGGTCCGACGAATTGCGCACCATCGCCATCAGCAGGGAAACCACTTTCCCCGTAGATGTACAGAAGGCCGTCCGCCTGAACCAAGTACGCGTCACCCTCTGCCGCAGATGCAGGTAAGTCTGCGTAAGTCTGTACGGTATTTTTATACGCTATACCTATACCCGGAGTTCCTGTTGCGCCAGTGTCACCGGTGTCGCCCTTAACCCCTTGCAGGCCGGTATCGCCAGTATCACCCTTCGCGCCAGTATCGCCAGTGTCCCCTTTGGCGCCGGTTGCGCCGGTATCACCCTTCGGACCAGTAGGACCGACAGGACCAATCTCACCGGTGTCGCCTTTGGCACCAGTATCGCCCTTTAATCCTGTGTCACCCTTAGCGCCAGTCGCACCAGCAGAACCAGTAGGACCGCGAGCGCCTGTATCGCCGGTATCGCCAGTATCACCCTTCGCGCCAGTATCGCCGGTGTCTCCTTTGGCGCCGGTTGCGCCGGTATCACCCTTCGGACCCTGTATACCCTGTACACCTTGGTCACCAGTGTCTCCTTTTGGACCCACAGAGCCAGTATCGCCCTTCGCGCCAGTTGCGCCAGTCAGCCCAATCAAACCTTGGTCACCGGTGTCACCTTTGGCGCCAGTTGCACCAGTGTCGCCTTTCGGTCCAATCGCGCCCGCATCTCCCTTAGCACCGGTCGCACCAGTTGCGCCAATAGGACCAGTGTCACCAGTATCGCCCTTGTCACCTTTATCGCCTTTGTCTCCCTTGGCTCCTGTAACGCCTTGGTTACCGGTGTCTCCACGAGGGCCTATCGCGCCAGTATCGCCACGAGGTCCAACAGGACCTTGTCCTCCCGCTGGGCCAGCCGGGCCCGCAGGGCCTTGGTCGCCAGTGTCGCCCTTCGGACCTTCCAAAACAATCCCGCCATCAACCCACGCATTATTGTCGTACTGCACAGGGATAGTCGTTACCCCCATATAAATTCCCAGCATTCGGTTTGAAGAGTCGCCAACCATAGAATATGGATTTTGATTCAGTTCGTTTGCGTGAGTTTGGTCAGCAAAGTACGCTGCGCGTTCCGCCGCTGTTGCAAAGACGTGAGACGGCAAAACGTTTAACACATAGGTCTTTGGGCCTATCTGAGCAATAGGGATAACGGTAAATGTTCTGGCGTCTTTATCCATTGTACACAGGTATTCAAATTCGCCACCCTGCGCCGTCTGGGTCAGTTCAGAAAATTCTTTATCAAAACAGAATTTCGCTTGATTATATTCAATGTTGAATTCTTGATATGTTTCCCAGTCTTCTTCGGATATGGTAGCAACGTTGCCGTTCCATTCAATGTCCAATCCCTGAGATATGGTATTTGCGGAAGGACCGGTGGCGCCAATAGGGCCTTCTGGACCCGTTTCCCCAACCGGCCCAGTGTCGCCTATAATGATTTCGGTATAATTGTCCCAAGCCGTGCCATTCCACATTTGGAATTGTCCGCCACATAAAATTTTCTGGCCTTCAAACAATTCTTCTGGGTGCCCTGCAAAGTATTCGTCGCGAGCAGCATCTGCCTCTGCTTGACTTCCAGAGAAGATATGGCTATCAGGTATATTGAACGCGCGACTGCGAGCCAAAGACAAAAGGTACTCGTACCATCTAGGGTCTACGTTTCCGCGAGAATCCAAAAAAGATGTTGGTTGTAATGGAATCTTAAATGTCATTTGTTGCCTCCGCCAGTTTCATAAAAAACATATACCACAGACTGTTCATCAGTCCTGTTTCAGGGTCTATGACTGGAATATGAGTCGGAGGAATCATAATAGGTTGTGCGTCTGCCATTATTGACCCTCCTCTGCATTCATATCGGCACGTAATATATTAACCATACTTGCCGTTGTCATACGAACCTTAAATGTGCGGGAGATAGCGGAGCCTAATCTGCGAAAAACAATCTTCTTAGAATACTCCCCTTTCGCCCCCAATTTCATTACTCGCTCTTTACTCCAAGTATACCCCCCATCGTTACTCCAAGTCAAGGCAATACTATCGTTTGGACCAAGCCCGGAGTCCATATCTATCATTAAAGAATAATAAAACATTCTTGTTTTGGAATCTGGGGTCAATGTGGGAAAAACGAATTCTCTTGCTATGGGAGTTCCGTTATCTGTAAAGAATTCATTGTCCATAGAATAAATCGTCGCACTTTTTATATCAGAAACAAACAGTTTTCCGTTAGGTTGTCTGATAACGTATTCTCCAATCCATTCTTGCTCGTAACCTGATTCTCTTTCAATCCAAGAACCGGTTGTCAAATCAAACATTAAGGTTTTTCCCAAGCCCTTAAATTTTAACAAATAATACGAGTGGCCGTTCTGAGAATAAATCTGACCGATGATGTCGCTCGGTTTTCCCCATTCTTTTACCATATTAAGGATAGCCGGAGTAGATATGGCTTGCACGGTTGTGCCCTTACTCTGATAGATAACGTCGTCAGACCCATAGAACAAAAATATGTCTTCATAGGAACAAATTGAATTTTTATAGTTTGTCCCCTTGTTTATATACGCGCCCTGTATATGCGCAAAGAAATTATTTCCCGCCTTCCCGGTAGCATACAAAACCTCAATAGATGTTGGAGAGAAAATCCACGCCTCACGCATATTGGAGCCACTACCGACCAGCGCATCCAATCCAGTATCTAATTGAAACGCATACTGCCACGTGTCAGGGTCCAACACATCGCCGAATTTTACATACGCCCTTGGCTGTCCGCTGACAGGGTCCGGCAGAGAGCAGGTTGCAAAGAATACACCAGATAAATACGATACAGACGTATAAAAAGGCACATTAGCATCTGTCTGCGCTGGTAATCTGATAGACCACCCATCAGGCAGGTCTCCGTCACCATTAACGACCACTAATTTACCCGACTCCGCATTCAGTAACACAACATCGTCACCATTAGAAGTCATCTGCACTGTGGTGGTGGCTGGGGACAGGGCGTCCAAAACGATTTCTTCCCATTCGGACGCATCATAAGTTACGGGAGCCTCATCAGCGGCGCCGATGTATTTTTGCATAACATAATGCCCCTGCGTTCCGATAAGTACATACTTGTTTTCAACCAGCCTGTCTGCGTTTTCCTGCGACTCTGAAAAATACGCGTCGCGCGCATCGTTAGTCAAAAAAATCATATCAGCGGGAATATCCTGTGGAATAATCTGCAATTCAGACCAAGGTACAAACTTTATGGAAAAACCATTATTGTCTCCAACCTTAACAACCCTTACCCCGGTCGTGTCAGCCACAACTAAGTACTGATGCAAAAACATCATTCCAAGAGGAGGATTTGATGCACCCGGCAACTGGAAGAACGGCATCAAGCCGGGAGTTCCAATCAACATAAATTCCGTGCCCGCCTGAGGGTCACCACTCTTTTCTAAAATCAAGTTCAACAGACGCTGAGAACTTAGCGGTCTTGAACGAGATTGATAAGATTGTCGTGGCAAAGGAAGGTTCATTATCTAATCATCCTTGGGTCAGGCGTAATTTGATATGCGCCCGGTTCGTTATCGTGCAGCAATGCGGTTTCTTTTGACATCTCCGCCCTCTGAGTTAATTCCTGTATCCTCGCAGGTGGGGCGCCATAATAATGGGCCAGTTCAACGGCCAAGCCGTCAACCACGCAACCAAAGTATTCATCGGGGAAATCCGGTACTGCATTGGTTGAATCCAAGAGCGAAATTGGCTCAACATACATAAATTTCAGATATTCCCCGAACTTGTTTGGCGTACCCCATACCATAAATCTTGCGTCTCTTGCCTCGCGGAAGAAACAGTATTGAGTTGGGTCGCCAGATACGTTTATATGCGGCAAGTCTGCGTAATCGCGGATTACCACAGGATTCATAGGTAGTTGTGATGCGCTATTAAACGCATATTTTACAACAGACCATAATTCGTGGGGGCGACCAATTTGTTCACCAAAGCAATAGGCAGTCATATCACAATTTGCCGACACATCAACAGTCAAATTCATCTCTTTGATTTCTTTGTCAGAAATAAACACTGCTGATGATTTGTAAAAATTCATTTTGAACACTTTGCCTTGGACCACGTCTTGGTTTTTCCAATCAGGGAAGAAAGTGTTTGTTAAAAAGATTTGCGAACACAGAGGCTGATATGGCACAGGCATATCATACATAGATACAAAAGAGCATCCATCTTTATATCCCCAAGAACTCTGGTGCGAAATAAAGAATGGTATCTGTTCAAAATTTACGCCATCTTCTGTAAATGAACACAACTGTGATGAATTTATATTTACCATTTTCTTTCCAACAACAGAGCGATTCTCACTGTAAACAGGAACGTGCGAAAATAATTTCATATCAGGGGTAACCGTAGTGGTAAGATGTCCAAGATACATCTTATCCAAAAACTCCGCCGCGTTGCGTAAGTCCGCAACAATCGCTGTCCAAGGAGCATCATAAACGACCATATCAGCAGAAGAGCAAACCTGCCTTTTCATAGATTCGTTATCCAAAGAAGAAAACAGATAATGCACCCCACGGAAAGTAATAATGTATTCCACTCCGGCCAATCCAGTCGTTATGCTGTCAATGGTCGCAAATTCTAAACTGAACAACCCTTTGTCCTTGTCGGCCAAATATACCTTGTCGTCAATTTCATAAAGTTTGAACGAATGTATTTCCTGTGAAGACAAATCTATTTTAACCCACGTTGAAGAGCCGGTTTCACGCATATACAAATAAGAATAATTCATAGGCATAACATTGCGAGTTATCTTCACGAATTCCCTAAATTCATTTCTCGCATAATCGGTAATCTCGCATTGTTCTAACTCTGAAACATAATTTGTGAAATCGGATAACCGAATAGTCTTCCCCAAAGAGTGTCTTTTTCGTGAATCAACGAATGGCTGACCATAAGAAAAATTCGTGAGTTCAGAAACGCAATCAAATAAAATTATTTTTGTACCATCAGCAGTGGTGGATTGGACCGGCAAATGCTGGCCGAGCCCGTCTTTTGATTTCAGTGCGATAGTTTTGGGCACACTTGTCAAGGCGGACTCCAACGTTATCTGCCTCAATCCGAACTTAGCGTCGTCAACTGCGTTGGTTTTTGCAACGCTGGTACCATAAATAACTCTCTCTCCGGTAATCGTTCCCGGGAGAAATTCTGGCGTAAAATAAACTCTCTTACCTTGTGCGTCAACCGACGTAACCATCGCACGTTCCCAAGTGTTGTTAAAACTGAACATTATTTGGTCGCCAACGTTTGGCTGAGATTCGTAATCTGTTATCGGCAAAGAATTGAAAGAGTCTGTATAATCCAACATCGGGGTTCTAGCCCCCTCAAAAAATCCAAAGAAAATCTGGTCCCCGTTCAATACGCTTTGGCTCAAAGGCTCTGACAATGTTACTATTTTATTGTCCCAATCAATCCCTGAAATAGATACCTTTGAAGAAATTGTATTATTTACAGAAATGAATTGCATACCGATTGCAACGCCTTCAAGACTTTGCAATTTTATACGATTAGGACCTATGCGGTCAAACGTTTTGATTTTAATTTCTTCCAAAGTTTTATACGCCTCAGTTGCCATAGCGTATTCTTTTTTATGGGGGATTAACGGCATATAACCGTCTTTCAATTTGAACAATCTAAACCCATCATTGTTCCACCCCTGCAACATTGAATTCAGGTTGAACGCAGCGTCGTTCATTTCAACATCTGTAATGTCTTCTTCTGGGGCTTTTACTTTTGACAGTTGGAACGCCTGACGAATTATTTTTTCTCTGGTAGCGTTTAACAGACTCATATTCGCTCTCCTTATGGTTACAGCAAATCCCAATCAGTCAAAGATGGCATTTCAACAGTTTTGAAGGGGCGTGCGTCTTTTACCGCTCTGTGCTCCTTCGGAATTCTAAACGGAACCTCCCATTGAGGGTCGCGGGGTTCCCAACACGTGTCCGCGCACACTAATTCGCCTTTCCAATTTTTACGCATCTGGCTGGAATACCTTAGCATTCCGCAAATATCACACATACAAGCGTGATTGTTTTTGCCGATATAAGGTAATCCAGCCATAACGCGCTCCTATGGACTAGGCGCCCGGATTTCCGACCAAGCAGCGCCAGTCGTTAGCGGTGAACGAATAACGTTCGCGCGCATCAACGATAACGTCTTTGGTGCGGTCGTCGGTAGTCACATCCAATGTATAGCCCTTACGGGTATAATGGATAAGACCTTCATCGCAATCCGTTTGCACAAACCACGCAGCCTGAGACGCCAAGTAAGGAGTACAGATGATTCCTTTGATGATGCCTTCTGTCTGCAACACGTTAATGTTGTTGTAGTTTGTGTTGACCAGTTTTGTGGATTTCAAGATTTCCTTGATTTCCAGTTCTTTGGTCGTGTGGGCGATGATATTAGTCAAACGCATATTGATTGGGATGTTTTTATCATCTCTCATCATACGGGCTTGATAATACAGCGCCTTGATGGCCGAGTCAGAAATATCTGACGCGATGGCAGCCACGTTACTCTGATTACCGGCAGAGTCTGTTGGGTGGTTTGCGGAACACAGCGGTTGGCCGTCCCCGAAAACATAACCAGCATTAAATGCGCGGTTCAAAATGTTGTGACCGTTAATTTCTTTGGTTTTAGCCAAAGAACGTGCCAGCAACTTGGTAAAGCGGCCAACGACTTCTTTGTACAAGTTGTCGTCACGAGCCTCTTCCGTGATGCGGTAGCCCAGCGCCCAAGTTGTATGCACAGCGCGGTTGCTGTACCCTTGTTTGCTGGTATCCATCGTGATTTCTGCTCCGCTTTCCTTACGGCGAGCCAAGCCAAAACCAACGACCTGAACCGAGGTTTCCGCGTTCTTTTCAGATTTACGAGATTCAAAAATCTGACCGATGTACGACGGATGGTCCTTGTATGTGGTTCCAAATATGGAACGAATACCCGGTTCCAGTAAGCGTGGGAAATTACCCAAAGCGATTGTCATATCTTACTCCTTTCGCTTATACGCCAGCCGTGGCCGGAGCCTCGCTGGAATTGTTGATACGGACTACATATTCCGCGCCCGGTTGTGATGGGTCATTGTCCGGAGACGTGATGACTTTAACAACGCGCAATGGTAATGTAGCAGTTCCTGCCGATGCGCCCAACGACACTTTGGACATCCCTGTAAACGAATCTGGGGCAGCATACACAATATCAGCGTTGGTGCCAACTGTGACTGTTGCAGCAGAGTTTGCAGTGATTGCGAATTCGCATTCCAGAGAATCCTGAACAAAGATAACGCGGTCGCGACCGGTCTTTCCGTGTTCGCCCATTTTATCAAATGGGTTGATTGGTGCGATTGACACAACGACACCGGTGATAGCACCTGTGCCAGCGGCGGCGGTCAATACCGACGCATTAGGGATTGTATTAGCAGGGATTCCGTAGATTTCCTTTGCGTTCAATCCTGAGGCCTTTTTGATAATGTCCCCGATACCAACGTTTGCGGCAGCAGCAGGCAAATAATATGCTTGCAACCCGCCAAAGCCATCGTGGTCACGGTTTCCAATCGGTTTCAGGCCTTTGTAAACAGCAGCGTTTGCCATTATACACTCCTTCATTAGATTGTTGATTATTTTACTCTCGGAAAGAACGCACTTTTAACCCTCGGTGCAGGGGATAAATCTTTTGTTGATTCATTATCGCAGAAACAGAAAGAAAAGTCAAATAAAAAAATCGCCCCGAAGGGCGACCTTTTAATCCAGCGCTGCGGCAGAGCCTACGCCTTGGCTCATAACAACCCCGTGTTCTTCTCTGACGTCTCCTGCCTTATGAGACAATTGAGCCATCTGAGCATCGGCGTCGGCCTGAATCATTCTTTGGTCTTCTTCAAATAATTCACGCTCAATACGCATCAGATACGCCCAAGGGCAACGGTCCCATTCGGTAGGGAAACGGATTGGGTCCGATGGTTTCTGATTCAGCCTCTCAGCCATCGCTTTATCGCGAACCAAATCGTATCCGCGACTTTCATACCCTTTGATTTTTCCCGGCAAATCGTTAATGATTGCGTAATGGAACATTTTGAAATCACACAGGTCTTCAATACCCCAAGGTTTGCCTTCACCAGACAAAACCAAGTTTGCACGCATTTCGCGTTTTTTCTGTAAGCGCAATTCGTGCTCTTCTCTCTTTTGTCTTTCCAGTTCCTGCTGAGCGGCTATCTGTTCTTCCGGCAACAAATGATTTGTATTAGACATATTATGCCTCCTTGTTGTTAAAGTTCTTTTTGAACTTGTTAAATTCTTTTATGGATTCTGGGTCCGTATGGCGGGTTTCCCACCAAGGAGAGTATTCCATAAACGCGGTCGCCGCCTTCTTTTCCTCATCAGACAAGGCGTTCCATCCAGCAAACTCGTCAGCCGGAGTGTTCCCGCCCGGGATGCCGTCTGTGGTTGCGGTAGCGCCCTGACGCATAACCGGCGCCGCTGCCAAAGGCTGGCGTGCTGGGGTTGCACCGCCCGCGGCTGTCACTGGACGACCAAACACTCGGCTTTCAATATAAGCGATGCGCTGGTCTGTTGTCTGGTCAGCGTTCTGGGGCAGAGCCACGAACTGTGCCGCCTGAGCATAGCGTTCGCGCTGTTCCAGCGTCAACCTTGGCAACAAATCATCGCGCCAAGCGATTTCGCGTTCCTTATCAATGCCATCAGAAGTGACCGGTTCTTGTTTCCCGTCGGCGCCAATCTTCTGCACTTCGCCAGTAGTAATCGCCGCTTTGATTTTGTTTTCCATAATCTTTTCGGTGATTTCTGATGCGCGCTTAGAGTCAGACAATAAATGGGCCTCTTCCAACTGCTTTTCAAGGTCTTTGTTTTGCGCAAGCAAATTATCAACCTGTCCTTGCAACTGTTTCTTTTGCAAATCCAGCATTGTTGGGAACATTTTTTGCATCTGTTCAAGTTTTTTTGCCATCTCACGATTTCTTTCACGCAAAACAGGACCAGACTCTTCGGCGATTCTGATAAATTCAGACGCGCCCTTATGGTCTTTCGGATTACCTCGGAAACTTTCCTTTGGTACCCAACCCATCTTTTTTGCATAATTCAATTCTTCAACAGAAATACCTTCTGATGCGGCTATTTCTTCGGGAGACCGGACAACAGGATTGTCACCATCTCCATCTCCGCCGTCCCCGCCCGAGCCGTTCCCAGCCGGAGTTAAAGGGTTTCCTTGTGCATCCGTAAGAACTGCATCATCTTGGCCTTCCAAATGTTCATCATCAAATGTAATAGTTACGCCTTCCGACATTTACGCCTCCTTCTTTTCTGCTATTTTAGCAATGATGTTAGTTTCATCCATAACGCGGATTTCAAAATCTTCTCCGCCGTTTGGGCCGGACTCTTCTTTGTAAATTACGGTACCGGCATATTTTGCGTAGAACACGCGCTCCCCAACAGACGCGAACATAACCTTTGGTCCAACTTTAATAACACGACCGATTACGCGTCCTGCGCCTTCTATTTTCAAAGTGTTGTCACTTATAAGGATTCCGCCAGCCGTTTGTTTTGGGGGCATATCAACGCGGACAATTATTGAGTTGTCAATAGGCTCAACAAAGTCAATCTCTTCCTTTTTTAGGAGGAGCATTTCGTATAGGTTTGTACTCATAAGTCCACCCCCAACATTTCTTTCATCATTTTTTTACATTCGGAAGTTTGTTCTTTCAGCGCATTGGATTCGGTAACCAATTCTTCTGCCGTCAAACGCAAAATGCCGTTGCACGTTTTTTCCAAACCATTAAGTTCGGCCAACATACCAGCATCAATTTGGCTGACGGGTCCTGAAATTATATTCATTTTCGCACGATTTATTTCGTACTTTTTTTGTCTTATGTATTCCATAAAACGTAGTGTAACCGGGTGCAACTTCCATTCGGTAAACTGCGCGTCGGTCAGCAAGATGTTTCCATCCATAGTTTCGCTCCTATTGCTCGTTTTGTTTTACTCTCCCCCAATCCCAATTCCGGCACCTTCCAATTGCTCAGCGTAAGCCGCTCGGACTTGATTATCAGGAGTCTTCCCGTTCACCCCTTTAACACCCTCTTCAATACCTTGTTTGAGTTTTTCGCCCAACAAGGAACCGATTGGAGTAGTAAATGAGATTCCGGTCGCTTTTGCCAGCGCAGCGATTTCCTCCGCCAGCATTCCTGTGTCGGTCATTTCCACGGAGAAAGGTTTTCCATCCGGGCCAGTACCAACAACCTTCTTGCGCGCCGCGTTGGATATATCGTTCATACCCTTTGCCGCACGTGCCATTGTTTCCGAATTCGCGCGAGCCAAATCGCCAATACCTTGGTCTTTTGCGCGTAGAGCCAATGCCAAATCTTTTATGATGCCAGCGCGAATTGCATTCAATTCTTCGCCAGCCTTTTGCAAAGCAATCTTTTCCATCGGAGACATTTCTTTCTTCGTCACAGACGATGGGTCTATACCAACCAAATCCAAAATCTGCATAGACGCTAACCCGGAATCCGCAATACCTTGGTTTGCCATATCCATCAACTGTTGCGCTTTTGTCGCTTTGGAAATCGTTGTAATCAAATTCGGGTCCGAGACCGGGACAATAGAACCTATTAAAGAAAAATCGTTCGCAACTTCTGCGTTTCCGCCGTGAAATCCTATGTATTCGTTAATATCGCCATACGTTGCAACCCAATACAAAATCAAGCGCAATTCAGCAGACAGAGAACGATGGAAACGTTTATATACAGCCTTTAATCCGGTCATACCATTTTCAATAATCGCCATTGAAGAAATCGCCGACAAATTACTTGGAATCTGAATATCACGAATGTCTTGCGCGCCAGCAATCTTTGCTCCCGCATCAATCAATGTATTCATCAACTGATATGTCGTCTGAGACGGCTCAGTACGAGGATGAGGGACGAAACTCTCTTGTAATTTTCCAGAGAAAGAATTTACGCCCTGCCATTTTCCCGGGGTAAAGAAATCAGCCCCCTTCGGTAAGCGCACGTTATTAGAATACCACCCACCGTTCGTGTTATTCAAAGTACCAGCGTCCAACAACTGATTGATGGTTGTATTTACCGCCTGATTGATTGGTAACAACAACTCACCCAATCCAATCCCGTAAATAGAACTGTCAGGTGATTCAATAAAGTCATAAGGCACGAAAAATTCTTGGTTAGCGATTTTATAAATTTCACCCTTTTCGTTGCGCGTAATCATATCTTCTGTAAAACGAGGAACGATACGAACAATTTTTGATAACGCAGGCAAGAACGTTACAATGTAAGGCTCAGAATACCCGTCGCCATCAAGGTCAGCAAAAACGTATCCTTCAACAATCTCGTACACACCACCCTGAGAAGTTGAATTTTTTTCTTCCGGACGAACATTTGATTCTGACACATTCCCGGTTTCAGACGAATAAGGAGACACTTCGCTTTTTTGAACGTTGCCCCATACGCCAGAAACAATAGACCCAATTATGTCACGGTAGCCTTTTGTTGTACGATGAAAATAACATTCGGCGTCCGATAACGACGTCGCCTCGTTTGGAACAAAGAAATCTTGGGGGAATACAAGTTCGGTTCTTACCGACATAATTTCTGGGTCAAAATAAATCTTTTTCAACATCGTTCCGTTAATCGGATACGCTGTACACAATTTATCAAGATTGCGTTGCCACGCCGGTATCTTTTCTTGCAACATCCAGTTTAAGTATTTTGCAATACGGTCGCCAGCGGCATAATCTTTATGGTCTTTGTAAAACAACGTCTTCGCAACATCGCCGTCCTGCCATACAGCAGGGAAGATGCGCGCGGCATAATCAATACACGCATTTGTAATCAACGGATACTTAACAGACGCGGCACCGGTCCAAGGAAAATCTTTCTTCTCAGGAACCTGTAATGCCTGCTTGTTTGCCTCTGCCAGTTTTTCGTTTTTCATAGAACGCATAGTGCGCAATTCTTGAAAACGATTCCAACAATAATCATAAATTTTGCCAACCAAATCAGGGTGAACATCGTTCACAATGTTTGTTGGCTTTGATAAAATGTGCTCAATGGTAAGCGTTGTCTTTTTAGCCATAATTTACCCCCCAAATGGTTTGAATGGGAACATTTCCATAACAGCAGAAGGACCGCCGTCTGCTGCGCGAAAGCGACGGACGCGATACCCGTCCATATCGTGCGCTTTTGCGCCGGGGTCAATATATGCCGCTTGAATTTCAGCGGGAGTGGAATTAAAGGCTGTTTGAAAATCCTTTGCAAATTTTGCGTATTCATTAACCATTTTTTCATACGCTTTCTTTTGCTGTTTTGGAGTCATCGCTTTTGGATTTTCGCGAGTCGGGCCATAATACTGTTCTTCCAAAGACCTAGCCAAATCGTTCGCTCTTTTACCGTGAGCGCCAAGAGAACCTAATATATGCTGTTGCATCTTTTTTGGGTCACTATACATTTTTGCCTCCATACTTTATACCAATACTACCTAGTTTGCCTTGACAAGTCAAGCGCATTCTGCTAATACCCGGTCACGCTGTCGCGCTTACGGCTCATAAATTCTTCCACGTCATCATCAGCCTCTAACTCCGCCATTTCCTGACGGACCATCTCAGCCAGCATAGCAAATGCGCGGAATGCGTCAGCGGCGTCGCAGTTACCTTGCGAGTCGTGCTGAGGCTCAACCAAGTACCCTCCGTCTGGGGCCTTCTTCTTTCGGTAATTTTCCAATCGGCGCAGGCCATCTGGAACGCCAGAATCCGGGTCCGAGTTAAAACGGCATTCAAGGATGTGTTTACCGGTTTTGAATATGTCCGCAATCTTGTCTTGCGAGCGCGGAATAACCACCGGCCTATATCCCCAGTTCTGAACTTCGTCTGCGACGGATTTTCCGTCACGAAAGGATTTGTTGTCGGCGTCGTGAGGGAGGCCAATCCAATTAACGCGCCACAGGCGATTTTGCATACGTTCAATAAACCAGCCAACGTCGCCCTTATGAACTTCAAGATAACCGAATACCCTGAATTCGTCGTCAATGTATTGAACGAACCACGCCGCAGCCATATCGGTATGTCCAATATCCCAAAATGTGAAAGCCGGTTGGTTTGGAATATATCGTGTTGGTTTTACATTTCCGACCGCGCGCATCGCCTGTATTTGTTTTCCCCAAACCTGACTTTCTTGGCTTTGTTCAAAAGCCTCTTTCGCCGTCGTAGGATATTCTTGTTTCATTTTGAATCCAAGAGTCTTTGACATACCAGCATACCAGTTCTTTTTTCTTTCTGTCAAAAATATCGGTTTATCGGTAGAACCGCGGGTCGGGTTTTCCAGAGATGTAAAGTATTTGCGCAATTCGGAATCAATGCCTTCTTCTGGCGAAAAGTCAGATTCATATTCGGCAGTGTTGCACCAAGAATAAAAATGACGTTGGAATATATTTGGGTCCTTTGGATTATCAGCCGACTTGTTTGTATAAGCCTCATAGAAATCACCTTGCGCGCCTTCCGCGGTAGATTCAATAAAGCACAATCCATTTGGAACCAGCGCAGGCAAAGAACCGGTCCAGAATTCGTGAGTCTTTGCAGGGTCTTTAACATAAGACTTCGCCATTTCAGATGAATGGATGGCGGTAGCGGTTGCGGAACGGGCCGATACCGAAACAGTTATTTTAGAATTGTTATCAAATAAAATTTCATCGTTATTTGATTTCAAAACACGGCGCAATCTTTTTATTTCTTCCGGCAAATTTTCGTACGCGAATTTAATCTTCGTATTCATAATCGCCGACGCAGCCTCTTTGTCTTGCGCAATAATAAATTCGTTTTCATTGGAATTAAAAAATGCTCGGTCCAAAAACAAAATCTGAATCAACGTAGAAAAACCCAACTGACGCGCTTTACAAATACAATGACGCGGATGAATAGTGGAGGCGATATATAAATCCATCTGCTCCGCCTTCATCTTAAATGTAATCACACGCGAATTCTTATCAACGATTTTATACAAATTGTTTAATCGCCACAACTCATTACAAAATTTATCTGCGTATGACCAATCGTCAAACTGCGCCAATACTTTATCAGGAATAGGGTATCCGGTCGCAGGGTCTCTAAAAATTTCAATCTGTCTTGCCATTCTCTTGCTCTATCGGTTTAGGTAAAAATATAGGTTGGAACCCGCAACATTCCATCTTTGGAGTTTCTTTCGGCTTTGTATCGGTGCCGCCAAATGGTCTGTCTCCGCCCTGAGGTAGGTACTGACCAACGGTAACCGTGGTGACGGCGCCACACCTTGGGCAGATATATTTCGGCTGCTGGCTCATATCAATCCTCCTCCACCATACACCCCATAAAGGTAACAAATTCTCCCGGCTTATTCAAGCGAGAAAGAAAATGAATTTCTGCGTTCGGGATTTCTTCCTTCTTATCCAACATATCGCGGATGAAGAAAATAGAATCATCAAACTTCACAACATAAATAATTATATGTTCGCAACTATCATATATGCGCGCATATTGAATTTTGTCTTTCCTGAAAATAAATCGTTTCATTAAATTCAATTTTTCAGGAAAAGATAATTTATCAAAATCTTCTTTTATGATTGACATAACGTCCTCCTAAAAAGTAATTTTGTTTATATGACCGCACTTAACCAACGGGCAACAAAAAATCTTTTTGCCATCCGCGCGAGCGTTAGAACAAAAATAATTATCTTCTGACAAAACAGAACCATCGGGATAAGTGATGTATTTGAAAAACTGAGGGTCAGTTTCATATTTTTCTTTGAATGATTCATCAATGCGAATTAACGCACATCCAAAACCGCCGCCCTTAATTTCAAACGGAGAAGATAATTTTTCAAATTCATCCGCCGACATATTTGCCTCGTCATTATAATCTTGGCCGCCGCGCAACGCGAACGTTTCGGTCTGACCGGTCTTTGTGCGCTTGCGTAACTGCCAGCCCATCGCCGCCATTGCGCTGGGATTATCCTGCAAGCATTGGTATAGATGACGAATGGCGTGGGGAGGGATTATCGTATCAGAGTCAACCATCAGAACATAATTCATTCTGAACTCCATCGCCTCTTTGATAATCATATTTCTTGCGCGCGCACAATCATATCCGCGAACATAATCAAACATATAATCCACACCTTGAATTTGCTGCTGACCATATATCGCTTTGAAACACGCAGGGTCAATGGTTTCAAAAGTTGGAACCGCTATAAGTAATTTCTGTGCTGACATTTAGAACCTCGCTATTTGTACGTGACCGGGATTGGATTGGCTTGCGGACAAGCCTGCTATGATAGCGATAACTCCAACCCCGATTATAAAAACCGCAGCGGTGTTATCTTTTGATTTGTGATGCACGTGGGGGCGATTGCGCGGCGCACAATACTGATACGTGCACGGATGCGGACGGGTAATGTTGGAATGCCCCGGGGCCGGATAATGCGCATTCGCCTCACATTGGGTGAAACATAATACCGCCAACACCAACACAATTAACATAAAATTTCTCTTCATCCATTCTATCATTTTTTGTCTCCTATTTTTGATTCAACGCTAACGATGTCAGCGCCATCCGGGGTATAATTAGCCAACGTGGCAATCATATCCAGATTATTTTCCAGTCCTTTCGTCTGAATGACGATGGCGGGTAATGTCGTAATGCCAAGGCACTGCAATGCGTTGGCAACATCTTTTGGAAGACGACCTTCTTCATTAGGGATAAGAACAACCTCGTTGTTATTCTTATTCCAGTCATTCGGGGCCAACCATTGTTCGGTTATGCACGGAAATTGTTTTGCAGATTTTTCAGAGATAAATAAAATTCTCTTTGTTGGCATCGCTCGCTCCTACGATTTGTTTTTATCAATTTTATCCATCAACGCCGATAATTCATTCGCCGTTCCGCGAACTGATGTTGAGGTGTTGGATGTTATAGTTCTATTTGGAACCTTCCCTTCTGTTCGGTTAAGGACCTCTCGTATTGCCGACATATCGCCAGCCAACGCTTTTTGGTTGAGAACCTTGGCGATGGCCGTCGCCCCGCTGACAACCTTCCCTTGGACAGCAAAAAAAGGACACGGTGCAGCCATCTCGGCTTTGAGACAATCAGAAATAGTTTCGGATTCAACCTCTCTGACGAAATCTTGCTCTGTATGCCCCTTTGCAGCAGAAACAGCAAGCATAGGCAAAAGATTGCCTCGGCGCATTTCTGCGCGAACAACCTCTGTCTTTCGCGGTTTGTATAAATTCTTTTCCGAATCCTCGGGTTCAATAATCTGAACAACCTCCGGAACCACCGTTTCAACTTTGTCATCTTCCGGCAAATCTTGTCGTCCATCCGATTGGTCCAACGACTCAACACCGGCATCCAATCCATCACTATCTGACTCAATTCGCCCAGAGACAGTCCCAGAATTATCAACACCCATACCGGTGTTAGTAAGACCACTATAAGAATCCCAAGGAGGCGTGTTTTCATTTCCCATTTACTCCCACCTTTGTTGATTCATCGGCAACAGTGGAACCTTCATCAAAAGGTCCATCCAACCCCAATATCTTTCTGCGATATGGAGTCAATTTGATTTGGTCCAAAATGTAACTCCTGTGGTTCGCGTTGAAAATATACAGTTCTAAGGAATCAAAATCACCAAATGTGCGTTCGCGACGCAGTCGGCGATACTCGTGATGAATAGCCATCAAATCTTCATACTCGGCCATACACGTAGTGCGAATGTTAATTATTTTGGACATAAGTCCCTCCCTTTGTTGAATCCATCATAACACACTTTGAAACAAATGTCAAGAGAAATTTTTATTGGACGAATTTTTTTTGCGATTTTTTTTGGCGGAGAATTTTCTGGGGCCAGGCGGATTTTTTGGACGGGCGGATTTTTAGGCCGGACCTAATTTTTTTAGACCGGTTGCGAAGTGGGGAGAGAGCCGCAGCGCAATAAATTCTTCAATTAACTACCCATACCCTAATCATTCTTACTATACTATATCATTTGTATAAATATATTACATATTACATTACACTACTACATACACACTACATTATATCATACATACATACTACATAGTATATCATTCATACATACAATAGTCAAGTAATAATACTATATCATTTGTATAATAATATGATAACGTATTATCACGTACAAAAAACAAAAAGTAATCGCTCATCAATCGTTAAAAAATGATAGAATGGATGAAGAGAAATTTTATGTTAATTGTGTTGGTGTTGGCGGTATTATGT
>LSQA01000018.1_pt1 | contig 52294 bp, 43 predicted proteins | sample 651271 | NCBI WGS metagenome assembly LSQA01 (sample SAMN04438314, study PRJNA306036) | termite gut metagenome | isolation source: viral DNA filtered from gut of termites from termite colony 3 | host: Coptotermes formosanus | place: USA: New Orleans, Cypress St. | collected 2013-06-21 | reverse complement strand
AGACTCTCCATCTATATATCCATGTATATTAACATGTCCTCCATATAAGGATATAGAGATATGGTATGATAGTATTAATAATACTCCTATTATATCTAAATATACTGCAGAAGAATGGATAGATATAATATTAGATAAGTATACATGTAAGAGATATGTATTTATTATAGATAGTAAATGTAATAAATATAATAATTATGTAGATGATGTACTTTCTGCTAAACGGGAGCATCAATATCATATCACATCTCATGAAAAGATCGTAGTAATCGATCGATAATAAATCCTACACCCATATGGGTGTAGGATATTTTTTTGTTTTACGCGTTTTCGGCTTACGCAGTCGGAGACACGATGCCTCTCGGAGACGTAAACTGAGTACCATCGTTGTTATTCAGTTGCAGAATGAATGCATTCGGCACGAATTCCTGGAAGGTATGGCGCTTAGTAACCATGATCGAAGGGATCAGGTTGTTATTCGGATTTTGATATCCCCGAGTCGTTACATACGAGAAGGGATGAAACAAGTAGGTGGGGCGTTTGTCGTCACTCGAAGAGAAGAACGATATAAGACCCGTGGTCTTCTTGATTTCGGGAGTATAGAGGCAGCGAACGTTACCGTTGATTACATTGGTAGTAAAGCCAAATGTATAACCGACTTTGAAGCCGTATACATCGTCTCTCTTATCATCACCATCACCGTTAAGTTGTGCGAATCCTTCGGTTTTGAAATCGGGGATAAACATAACATTGTTGGCATGGCCGACGATATTCCAATTACCATCCTCGATACGAGAAAGGCTGCGGATTTCGTTAATGTAATAGCTGATACATTTCTTGAGCATCTGATCTGTCCATGCGGAGGGATTCTCACCATGGGCGATCCTGATATCAAATTCTGCATCAGGGATATTCATACCACGAAGCACTGCAGGTGGCACATACGCGGCGGCACTTGGCATTGCAATGCTCTTCTTAAAGAATTGGAGCATTTCAACGTTCATGTTACCAGCATAGGTCTCGGACGCAATGTCAGTAAGAGCAACCACATAATCGCTTCCCTGGTGGCTCGTCGGAAATTCCTGGAGCAATTCAACCGGGGTATCGATCATGATGTGTTGTCCTGCACCGATCATCACTTCCATTGAGTGCTGTTCCTGCTTGAGTTGTACCGGAGTGCGGTTATCTTCAGGAGACAGGTATGCATCAAATTCGAAAGATTTAATGTCGGGAGAAGCAAATGCGCGGAACCTACCAGACGAAAGATCCATCATACATACAAATGTTGACGGCTCATCAGCAGTAGTATTCTTTGTTACGAATTCTGTAGTAAATACAACATCGCCGGCCTTACCGCTTTTGCTCGAAGGAGAAAGCGTAATCGGATATGTTTCCGTAGCATTCGCCGCATTGGTAAATTTAATATTTTTGATAGTAATACGGCGATCAACCGCACGACCATCATATTTGGAAAGTGCCGGAGTAGGATTGACGAGCGAAAGCTCGATCAAGTTACCATTCGCAACACTGTCGGTAAACGCAATCGTTCCATCGGTAGGAACAAGATTAGCATCAGCAGCGTTAAGAGGTATAAGTTTCCTTAAACCAACTACGATACCAGTGTCGTCGTCGACCATTGAATAGGGAAGATCTTTCCTTGTAGAACCGTCTACGATATAGGGTAGATCAAATGTGAGGGTATATGTCGGCTGTTTTAATGCAACAACGCGCATAAGAGCCGGAACGATACAGCGTGCCCAAATAGCACGAAGAACCGGACCATTCAAATATGCGAATGTTGTCACGTTTCCAACAGAACCGGATTCATCAGAAATATCGTCACCCGAAAGTACGAGATTCCTATCCCGATCAAGAAGTTCGGAAAGAACTCCCTTTGCTTCTTCATTTTGAATGTCTCCGAACATCTCTTCTTTGTAACGAGCATATTCGTTGGCATCTTCAAATACCGTCATAATACCGTGTTTTGTTCCGAGACCTATACCGCGTTCAGCGAATGATTCCATGGCGGTAGTCATACGGCTATTAAAGGGATGATTGCGTGGTTTCGGAATTTCTTTGTTTTGATAACTAATAGAAGATATCTGTAACATCTTACTTCTCCTTATACAAAAATAATGGTGGTTTATTGTGATTGTGGCTTAGAATTAAGCCGTTCCAATTTCTTGATTACCAATGAACTTCGTTCCTTCAATAATTCAAGATGTATCATAATGTCCGCGTCGGAATAATCCTCGAACTTAGATACAATAAGCTTTCCGTCTTCATAAATCTTCTGTAGTTGGGCGACACAAGATTTAATCTCGGTATTCTCTGAGTTTGCATCCTCCAGAGAATCAACAGACGTTTTGAGTACCGATAAAATTCGGTTACATTCGGTATACAATGATAATTTTCGATTAACACTTCCGGTTACTGGCAACTTTTGTTCGCCATCACCAGAAGAGTCGTCACTGGATGATTGAGATGAATCAGTTCCATCACCCTCACTTACATCCTGGCTCCCAGGATCAGTATCGGATGTACCACCAGGCTCTGCTCCACCGGTATTTCCAGAAGGTTCTCCTTCTCCGGCATCATTTCGTTCTTCACGAACTTCGTTTAACGCTTCATCAAGAGACCCTCCTGTATTTTCTGTATTATTATTTTGTTGCGAATTTTCTACGCCGTTTTCAGCATTATCTGCTTCCAAGGTAATTTTTTTCGATAAAATCACACTTTCGTGTGCTAAATTTTGTGTTATAGGATTAAAAAATGATATTGGTTTCATTTGATTAGATAATGATGAAAATCGTATTGCCATTATATTCATGTCCTCCTTATTCGAGAACTTTATCGATTCTACGTTTAAGTCCGTATTTCAATTTTGCATGTGCTTGCATAGCTGTTCGTTTCGCCACTAATAAATCGGCTTTTTTATCATAATCTCCATCTTGATCTGCTTTTTGAATCTGTGCATCAAGATGAATCATTTGACCTTGAAGTTCTTCAGCGGCGGCCGCTTTTGTTTTTGAATTAATTGCTTTATCTGCAACGATAGCGGCAGCGGCAACCGGGAGGCTTACCATTGCAAGTCCGGCAATAGCAAGGCCTTTACCGGCTGCTTTCATACCTTGCTTCAAATTATCAGCAAGAGTACGAGGTTCTTCTTTTGCACTAATGATTTTTTCATTAATCATTTTTGCTTGTGTTGCTTCTGGCATTCCGTTTACTTTAGCAACAGATGATTTTGCAAAATCTTGAACTTTACCGGCAGTTTGTTTCATTGTTTTTACAGCCGCTTGCGTTTTCGGATCTTTCATAAAATTGCTAATATTGCGTTTTAAACTATTGGTATCTCCAGACACTTTCTCTGCAGTATTTTGCACACTCTGTTTTAAACCAGCGAGCCCTGTTTTAGTAGGTTCACTTCCAGAAGCATTTCGCGTTTGAGCGTTCGCTTCAAATGATACAGGGGAGTCTGATTTTGTTGTAGGAATAGTATCGGGAGGATTATTGTGAGATTCTTCAAGCGGATTGTACCCGACTCCTGCATATGGACCAGTTGAAACAGCCGAAGCGTCTTCAACATGTTCGATAGCAACTTTTGGATATATTTTTAATAAATGATATTCGTCAGTTACTCCAATAGGTATATATTCATGTGATTCAAAAATAGTATAATCAAGATGTATCATGTGTTACTCTCCTGTGTTACAGTAGTAACTTTTGCAAGTATGCTTCCTGGGATTAATTTTTCTTGATTACGAACAAACCAATCTCCTTCATTTAAGACATTACTAACGGTTGTTTCTACTGTAGCAACTGCTTCATTTATATCATTCATAATAACTGTCGATTGTTGGCCTGAACTCGAAATCCCGCGTATTCTCGACGTTTCGTTATACGCGCGATCTGCAGCACTATTTACTACACGATTTTCACCAACTTTAGAAATGGTTTCGCTCATTGATGAAAAATATGCTTTCGATCGTTTTGCGTTGACTTGTTTATTAAACTCGTCTGTAAATACAATTCGTTGTAATATTGTAATGAATATTACCGGTTCAAGTATTGGTTCAAGTTTCTTTTGAGACTCCGATGTATCAATTCCATCGGTCGATATATCTTTTGATAATAATCGAGTTTCCCACATTTCAAGAGGGTTTTGGAATAATGCATATAACGGGTTATCTCTCGATCCCATTTCGCGCATTAATACTTTAACAACGTCTCTAAACGGTTGTACATCGGATACATTACGGTAAATATCTTTAAATCCAAGTGACGTACGCATATCATCGTTGTATAACTGTAATAATACAAATACCATATATTCGGCATGAACACAGTTATTAAGCAACGCTTTTCCAATATATTCAATAAGATTCTTATATCGGTTAGGAGTAACAGTCGCCACCGGATTGTCAATTTTATTCGCACGATTGGTAATCTCGATAAGATCTTCTTTCGCACGCTTATTTAAATCACTTACCGAATCGTAAACTTTATTTTCAATAATAGCATCTTTTCTGAATTGAAATTGTGGTAAATGTGTTGAACGATACGATATTTTTACACTGGTATTAATAAGATTTAATAATATAGTGCTTCCAGACTGTGAAAAATAACAATTGTTGATAGTTTCACGATCCTTCATATCGGCAATAAATGACGAAAACCCTGCACTTAAAGCAGATATCCACGCAATAATCGTCGATACAGCATTAAGTTGTAATGGCATACACGCATCTTCTTTAAAATGTGCATTAAGAAGTGTAAGCATCATATTATCAACGATACCATTTACAATGATATTTTTAAATGGTGTATTATATATTAATTTTGGATTGCTGGCAAGTGCCGAAACGATACCAAGCATAGATGTGTCGCATAATGCAAACGTGTGTTTTTCATTCGCAATTGTATTTGTACGATATTCGTCATGTAACGAAAACCCGTCTCCGTCAAATTCGTTGCGAAAATATAGAGATAGCATTGATACTATTTTATCATATGGCCAACTTGATGGCGTGAAGGTGATAAAATTTGTATATGAACCGTCAGAATCGTTAATACGACACTGTTTTATAATGTCCATAATTTTTACAATGCCTTTACCATGATATATTGGAACAGATGAATATGATGACATATTAAATATATCAAGTGTTGGTTCAAGCGAAAGATGTGCGGGACATATCGAAGCAATAAGAGATGACTTTTTAAGAAGACCGTAAATATTGTTAAGATACGTACGCATTGCTTCGCCAGAAAATTTAAATTTCTTATCTTCACGAACTGTTGCAAAATGATCAATAGCATCTTTTAAAAACTTAAGAAGAGGTTCATGTTGAGGAAGTACTATATTCTCCAAGTTTTTAAACAACCAATCATCGTCATTTCGTACCGATGTAATTTCTGTAAGAAATTCACAGAGACGAGTATATAATGCAACACATGTAAGAAACCCAGCAACTTGAGGATCTTGTAACGATGATTCGACATAACTATTCGAATTATCACAAGGAGCGCAGTCGCTGAAATTTTCTCCATTATGTCTATTTTTAACAGTGTCGATACTATCATTAACCGCTTTTGTAATAGTTGGTTTCCATGGTTTATCAGACACATAATCACTAATGATTGTGTTTCCAAATAACGATTTTGATACGATAATAAGATATAATGCCAAAATATTAGTAAACGTTGCTATCATACCAAATTTTGAACCTGTGGTATATCCACACCGATTAAACCGGTAACCATATAACCATGTACTAAACATGTCATCGAATACATTTAAAAATATATACGAATTATATCGAGGCATCGATGCATCAACAGTAAGCGTTTTATGAAATGTAAGTTGCGTCTTGTCATAAGAAATAATTCTTGAAATCTCCGTCAGTGCAGAAACTATTCTATATATTTCAGTTTTTGAGTCGACTGTTTCTGTTAACGGTGTAGATTTTATATCGAGATACGCTTGCTTTACAAGGTCATTCGCCATAAGCTGATCTTTTGTATATTTTACATCAGACATCGCTCTAGTAAATCCCGCAAAAAATGTCGAATATATTACATTTAAAATATTCGACATATCCATTCCGGAAAATTGTGTAACAATTGCTGGAGCAAATGTCATCTGTTTATCTGATGGATCGATATTAAATATTTCAATATACTTCTGAGACATTTTTAAAATATCAGGAGATGCATATTGTTTAAAATTGCGTTCTACTGAATAAAATGCATTTGAAATATGATATTGTGGCATTTTGTCACGTTCGACAGTTTTTTGAATCATAATTGTTTCAAGAAATAATCCAACAATTTTCATCATTGGAGACGTTCGATATCCTGAACCACACATTTTAATAAGTTCGTCCAGCGACGATGCGCTGTATTGGTTTAGCGATTCGCTTTCAACTTTTGAGCCGGCTATAATTGGATCAATTAATGGCATCGCCACATCCTCCTTATATTCATATCTTTATAAATATGTTTTAAATTCTGATAAAAACTCCTACTAGCAAGAGCTAGTAGGAATACGGTCACCTATGGATACACGAAAATAGCGTATAGATGATTACCGGTATACAATATACTGGTCCTAGCCATTCTGATACATGATGATATTTTTCCATCTTATCGAATATTATACGATCATCGATTTTAGACGCATCTATAACAGAAACAATACCAAAACATGTCGTGCATCTTAGATTTTTTGCATAAATAATTGTATGCCTTTGAAACATTTTTGTTTCTACAACATCGGAATCTTTAATAACAAGCATGAATAAAAATCCGATGAGTATTTGTGGAAGTTGCCATATGACAAGAAGTATAACACCAACCCATTTAACAAGCTGCTGCGGTACGAACATATTGTTCCCACGCTTCTTTATTATCAATAAATGGTTTAGGACACATTTTACCAGTAATATCATGATGTCTTACTAGCAATATTTGTTCATCCAAAAGAGGGCCTGTAAAATTCTGAGGATCTAAAGATCCTTGAATATTTACTGTTACACCAAGTGTTTTAATAATCCAGTTAACAAACTTATTACTATTAGAAACAGTCTGATCCCAATCTGCGGTTGAATTTTTTATAATATCATTATTACACAATTCGATATTAAGAGTTCGATAATTCTGAGAATTGTTGAAAATATTTTTCGCAAGCTTTTGTTGACCTAACCATATATTATCATATGGCATAGCACGATCTCCAGCTCCCCACCCAACTTCATCAAACGGAATAGTAATAGAACCGCTATTATCATCAAATAATATTTGAGTGGATCCATATCTAAATGGTGTACCTATTGTTCGCATACTACCATCGGACACCTTTTGTTCTTTTATTGTTTGAGCCTCTATCCAATCGGTAATAATACACTTCTTAGATGAATCCCAAACGGGGCCCTTTTCGGCACTACGTCTAAAATATTTCGCATTTGCTTGATCAGTGGCTCCAGGATTTTCATTCGCCGTATAATGAATAACTATTGCTTGAAACTTTGATAATTTAGTTCCAGGACGATTTGGATGTCCTAACGGAATTAATTCTTGATTAATAGGGATTCCAGTTTTAGTAGTAAACTCTGGAAGTAAACTTGTAACTTGTCCTAAACGTTCTATAATTGACATTTGATTAACCTCCTTAGGTTTTTCAAATTGAATTTCTGATGTTGTATTATCAACACCAGGTGATTTTTCTTCTGTTGTAATATCAGAAGATCCATGTTTCATTTTAAATATTGACAATAAAAAATTAATAATTGCTTGTATAATATTCATATAAACTCCTATTATTTTTTAATAATAAGATAAAATTTTCGATTAATAACATCTGGAGAAACAAATATCTTTTGTTGCAAATATGTATCAATAATACGATGATATTCTGTCCGTCCAGTATCATTTTCGAATTTTGGATCAAATATTGATAATGCTTTGTGTACAATTCCGATAGCATTTTGAGTAATATCAAAATTTGCTACATCTGTAGCGTTCATTAATAATTGATAAGTTGGTTCAGTATGTGGTTCCCAACCGATTAATCGATATAATTTAACCGTTGGTTTAAACGGAATCGTATAATGTATAATATGATCGTCAATTTGCGACGATTCTTTTCCAATATTTGAAATATATTTATACGGATTGAACCTTCCAGATGTAACACTAGCAACTATATCATCTGCAACCGTATAAAATCCGTAATCTCTGTGTATCCATGTCGTATAACTATTATTTATGTATTGGTATACTTGTGCAATAGTGACACGATTGCGGGGGGATTCTCCGATTGTAGTAGTTCTGTCCATCTGTGCTTCCTTGCTCCTATTGTTTTTTGATGAATTGGTGAGACAACCGATGCATTATATATAATCTCGATTTCCATACGCGGTGTTGTTGAATAAAATTTTTCAGTTACATTCGATACAATTTGTGCATCATCATATATAACAAAATCTTTTACTGCATCATTAATAATTTTGAGCACATTATCAAGATCCGGTGTTACAACAGGGCGTAATAATTTAAGTTCTGCGACATATTTACATTCTCTTGTAAATGATTTTGGGGTTGGTAAATATAATGACGATTTTAAAATTGTTTCTTGAAATCGTGGGAAATATTCATTCTTAAATTGGTCTGGTCCGAGTTCTTGTAATATAAGTTTTCTAATATGATTTACTAGCTTTTTCTTATTTGGTACATAAACTCTTCCGGTTACATAATTAACTCGCAGTGGAGAATAAGGAGTTGGGGCAGCGTGTACTGTAATTGGAATACAGTATACATTTTGTGCATACAATTGATATTTTTTTAAAAACGTTTCTATGTCACTTTCTTTTAGTTTTAACTCCGATGCAAGGTTATTGACATATTCATAATTATCAAATCTATCAACCATTCTAGAACCATCCGCGAACAACGTTTCTAATTTTAGCAGCCGGTGCTAAAACCGGATTCATAGCAAGACCTGCAAAAAATGTACGTGAATCAAAAAAGCGTTGCCAACTAAATACCGAATACTTAAATGCGTTTTTAATACGTGACGAAAAATACGATGAAGAGAATGCGTCTACTCCTCCAAGTACATTAAGATAATCGCGTAGCATTGTATTTTTATTATAAAAAATTCGATTATCAGGATTATTTCCGCCCATTGACATCACCATAGTTCCAAATAAATCTTTTATTTCCATCGATATTTCAACCGTTCTCGGGAGACGAGCTACTGTCCAATCATTACTATCAGATCCACGTTTAATGGTAACGCTTGTAACGATTCCCATATCACAACTAAACCATCCTTTTGAATATAATCGTACAATTGGGGGTGATGCATATATTGAAGATCCTGTTTGCCTTGGCATAATAAATCCGAGTACACATGCTACAGGAAATAATACATTTTCAAGATACACATTTGGATTTCCGTTTGGGGCATGCAATTTAATATTTAATGATATATTTTTTTGATAAGTTGATTCTTTCCATATATCCGGGAATAAAATATTGCCACCAGTTTTGATAACCGATTCTGCTCCACCAGATAGCGTACCTGCAATATCTCCTATAGCATTTTTTGCTCCGGATAATAAATCGCTCGCAGTTTTCCCATCTTTAACACCTGCCGATTTGTTTGTCAAAAATGCTACTTCTTTTGCTTGGTCGGAAACTCCTTTAATTTGTGATGCTGCAGACGATTGTTCTGCAGTGGTACTAAACGAATCATCGGCGCTCGATGTCTTCTCAATACGAAACGGTATAAACGAAGATTGCACGCTTTCTCCGCCATCAGTATTATTTGCATCTACTTGGTCCCAGAATCCATAATAATCCATAAATCTTGTAAAATAATCAGTCGTAGTTCCAATTAATTTTTCAAATTTACTTTTACCAGTTGTAGGATCATTCTCATTAAAATCTATATGCATACGAATCATTAATTCTGTAACAAGACTCGATACATATGCTCGATATCGTTTAAAATCTGGTTCAAAATCATAAAACTTCATCGGGCCACCTTTATCAATCTGTGCGGTAGTTGTATTTGCAGAAAGTTCGCCAAGAAATGTATCAAGATTAAATGCACTACCGTTCGCAGTGGCATCAACATTCATACTGTCTACAACAGCAGCTCGTAATTTATCAGCTTCTGCTCCACCACCAAATCCAAAATGATCAATACCATAAAATTTAGGTCTCCCAGGTTGAATAAACACCAACGGATTGTTTGGTCGAATACGTTTATTATATACTCTACCATATCCAAGTGTAGAATCGAGCGTATGCGGATCAGCAAGTTCATTATATTGCCAAAGTGGATTTAATATACCGCGCTCTCCAAATTTTAAAGATGTAACATCTTGGGAGAATGGTTTTGTTTCATCATCTCCTGGAAATGGGTTCGTTTGTCGATTAGGAGTAAATGTTTCTGGAGCCATACCAATTGCAAATGGCGATGAAAAAAACACCGCATTTGAAACCGAGGCTGGAAGAGTATCTATATCTGCTTCATGCCATTTTGCAGAGGTGGCGGTGTTTCCGTCATCTGCTGGCTTATACCATAATAATTCCATACGATGTATCTCCTATTGTTATTATACCTATGTTTTTATATAATTTATAAGATACATGCCGGTGGAATTCCACCGGCGTCAATAATAATAATATTATGCGGTGCTTGCAAGATTTGCGCCACCGGCATCAATAATAGAAAGACGAGCCTGAATTGCGGCAAGTAGTCCCATGACGTCTGTTGTAAGATTTTGAAAATCAATTGAACGAAGTTCTGCAATAAGAGGGCGAATACTTTCAAGTTCTTGGAATTCTCCTAAGAATTCTTCAGCAACTTTAACAGCAGATTTAACTCTTTCAAGTTCATTTTTACTTTCGTTTGTAATATCAGTATATCCAACAGATACATCCGGAACAGCAGATGCAATAGCATTTTTAATATCGAGAATAATTGCATCGATGTCGCGCATCGGTTGTCCCGATATCGGAGGAAGAGGTAATATATCTAACCTATATACTACTTTTTCTGTTAAGTATACGGTTTTAGTATGGTCAAGTATTTGATCCCATAAAATAAGATTCATGAATTCAGCACTATCGCCCGGAATATTTGAACACAGATAAAACATTGTGGTTTCAGGATTAATTGTGTCATTTGGAGGAGGATATTGTTGAGCTGCGATTTCGACATTTGTTAATTGATGGGTGACTGCATAGTTACCAACCATATCGATTACAACTCGATACATTTTACCATTTAAATCTACAAGTGATAATTTATCACCAACTGCATACCGAGTTGTTTCAGCCATTATTACCATCCTTCACAAGTTCAGCAACTTGTGTATTTATTTGTCCTTCCTTAGAAATAGGAAGTGTTATATTTTTTCGAAAAATATTGCTAGAATCAGTATATTGCTCAAGCATGTTTGTAATATATTTTTCAACAACTGAAAATATTTCATTGTTAATTTTTTCGTCAGACACTTTTGAAAGGTATGATGCGATTATATCTTTGTATTCTTCAGGAAGTAATTTAAATACTTTTTTACAATAATTCGAAGAATTTGCAAATGATAATATGTACGCAATCGTTTGAGGGTATTCGAATTTAAAAGCGGTAACAAATTCGTTTGGAGATAACCGTATACATAATTGTGAAAACGCTTCACTTATATTATACATAACATTACCGGTTTGCATATCAATCTCCATCGACATATGATTTGTCTGTAGTACTTGTCACCATATTTTGTTTATCAATAATATCTGTAATACGTACACCAAAATTTTCATCGATAACAACAACTTCGCCTTCCGCAATCTTTACATTATTTGCAAATATATCAACAGGTTCTCCGGCAAGTTTATCGAGTTCAATAATAGATCCTTCGTGTATATTAAGAATTTCTCGTATTGGTAATTTGGTTCTTCCTAGTTCTACAGTAATTTCGATATTTACATCTTGTAAGCTTTCGCTTACACGTGTATTAGATATGGTTGCCATAGTATGGTCCTCCTTATAAGGTTTTTGTACATCGGTAATATATATCTTTTTATGTATATGCTTTTTATAATATGATATTGAAATCCCGAAGAATCGCTTTACAAAATCAATAAATGTGTCTCTATTTTCTTCAAAAACATTTTTTCCGGCAAATACAATATAATCATCGATTTTTAATACACATGTATTTAAATCAGTACGATGATTCGGCCACAATATATCATTTTTTTTCCAGTTAATAATTTCTTTTAACGTATTACCTTGTAGCAATATTTGTGAACGCAACGTAAGTAAAAGATTATCCGAAACGTTAGAAGTTTTTGCAGGATTATAAACAGGTTTAGATGAATATAACGAATCCGTTGCAAACTTTGAAATACACGATTCGAGCGTGATGTACGGATAGCATATATTAATCATTCCTTCTGTCTCTCCAATTCGGCACTCCATAGTAATTAATACTACCATTTCTGCCGGATGAACGATTGATATAAATTGTGGGTTCGTTTCTATAGTGTTCGTAGAAACTTGAATTGGTATAATATTTTTATACGCGTCTTCAACAAACGGGTTTATTTTTTTGAAAATAAGATCCATGATATTTCTTTCAAGAGCGGTAAGTTCGTGTTGATGTTTAGAACACGCATATGTTTCTTTTGCCCCAAATACAACGTTAATAATCGATGCACTAATATTTGGATCTATTTCGATAATCGCTTTACCAAGAGGATTTATATCAAGTACTCCTATCGTAGTCGGAGTTGGTATCGAGCGAATAAATTCTTCATATGTCATTTGATCGACCGATGCGACGTGTACATGAGACACACAATTTAAAAACGTTGATAATGTATTAGTAACATTTCTAGCGAAACCTTCGTGTATATTACTCATCGTCCGAATTTGATTTTTAGTAAATTTATCCGGACGTTTAAAATCATATATCTTAATCTTACGATTATTTTTTGATGGTCTAAATTCTTCTTGTTCACAACCATCATCTCCAGCATTAATTGCGGTTAATAATTGATCTATTTCATCTTGGGTTAGAACTTCTGTACCCATCGAAATCCTCCTTTGTTATGCGTATTTAGTAATAGCAGCAACAATATATACAAACATACTTTTTCGAAATGCACTTTTTGTAGCCGCTCTATTAAGACGTAAATATTGTGAACCATATATTTTCATCCAGTCATCAAGAATCTTTTTCATCGCTTCAAGTGTTGGGTTTACCGTATTTGAAATTCTATAAACCTTTAAGCAATAAATCATAAAATATTTTGATTTTACGTGTTCAATTTTATTTTTAGATTCAGCTAAAAATAATTGTAATGTATATGTAATAACTTTCTTAATATCATCCATCTCATTCTTGAATATATTGCTAATGGTGTTTTGAATAGTAGTAGCACTCATTTTTGAATTAGATGATGCTATTTTTAATATATTGCTATCAAGTGGAGAAGTTTTTAATTTAGTATACACACGCAATGTTAAATCATAAATCTCGCTCGACGCATTTGCAATTTCTCGTAAATTTTGATTTTCATCGTTATATCGTTCTTTAGACTCTCCGATATAATTCTGCTCTTCCATATTTTTTCGATATTCTGTAAGAATATTTCGTAAAAAGTTATTAATACGAGTCGAAAGATTCGTGATATAATTTTTGAAATTCTGATCGGTCGGGTTCTGTAATAATCGATCCCCAAGATTTTCATCATTATCTGTAGCAATATATTTTAAAACTCCGAGAATTGTTTTTTCTTTTCGAATAAGAAATTTCTCTGTTATATGGTTAATCGTATATTCCATAATATCTTTCGAATAATCATTCTCATATGGCAACAGATGTCCCTGTCTTGAAGAATAAAACCGTAATGCCATAAAAAGTGAAGCATAACTTGCTGCTTCTCGTGATAATGCATTTTTAGCATCTTCACGATACATTATATTTAACCCTGTTAAAATAAAAAATAACGGATTGTTAAGTGTTCGAAATGTCTGATATATTTGTGGTGATTGTTTAATAATTGCTTTAATATCATTCTTACTGGCATTATACATAGGAAATATTGGATCCGAATCTCTGGTCTCTATAAATAATAATTTTTTATAAGGAGCAGAGATTACTAATGAATCAGCATTTCGATCAATATACGTTGCACAATGAGTAATAAAAGCTTTTGATTTGGCCTGCAATGAAGGCGCTAATAATGCTTTCATCCCATCATATAAAATTGTATTACTCACTCCATTGGTGGTATTTTCAAACGATAAATCTCCGTATTCAGTGAAGGTAGCATCTTCAAACATTATTTCTTCATCCATTGTAAACCTCACATTATGTAGATGTTTTTACCATTATAAACGATAAATATATCCACTGCACATGCGGTGGATATTGTATTACGATACCATTTTTACTGTATCTAAAAACGATTCAAATGCGGCGTGTACTTTTTTATTAGAAAAATCATACAGTCGCAGTGTATTAAACGTTTCAAGTGTTGTATAATAAATAAGCGATTCGTTAATTACTTGATCTGCTGGAATATATGCGATTGCATTTTCAGGAGTATGTCCCTCCATTGCAAGCTTATTAGCAAACCGTGTACCAATATTAAGTACAAGATTATCAAATATACTTCGCGCACTTTCAGTTGTAGTAACTTTATCTTTAATAAGTTTGTTTAATTCGAATGCAATACTCTTAGACAGCGTTTCGAATTTATCAATAGTCGACGAATATTTCTTTTCGTCAATCGCCTTGATCTTTTCGATTGCGGCGTTAGCTGTAGCATTAATTTCGTTTAATTCGTTTAAATTTCCTGAATTAATAGCATCAACTAATTGTAGAGAAAGTTTACGATGAATTTCTATAAACTTTTCATCTCCAGTATTGAATGTGTGTGAATTAGCAGATGCGAATGACGACGCATCTTCAAGCTCTTCTGTAATCGGAATTGAGACCGAAGTTACTTCTTCTTTGGTGTTTTTGGTTTCGTTACCGGCTTCTGTGGTGTCTCCTTCGCCTGTGGTTTTAGGCTCGGGTGACTTTTCTCCAGCGCCGCTTTCGTCGCCTTGAACTGGGCTCTCCGTGCTTCCGCTTTTTTCTTCGCTTCCGCTGTCTCCGGGGGCAGTGCTCTGTTCGGGCTGAGCTTCAGTTCCGGACGTGCTTTCGGTTTTGTTACCTTCGGCCCCGCCTGTCTCCTTTCCTCCACCCTCTGCCTTGTCTCTCTCAGTTTCGCTGCCGCTTCCTTGATCTTGCTTATTGCTACTGTCGCTGCCATCTTTTTCTCCTTCTATTGGATTTTCTGCTCCTGTTACAGGATCAGATTGTAATGGATCTTGTTCTTTTGATGCTGCATCTTCGATTGTCTTTTTCGCTTCGGCAATCTTAGTTGCAGATTCTTTATACCGGTTTAACTCTCCGGTTACTTTTTCTTTAATATGATCAATAACATCCGCATTTTCTGCAACAATCATTGCCGCAAAACTTGCAAACTGATGATTTACGGTATCATCAAGTAAAGTCATATTAGCCATTTCGTTAGATACAAATTCGTTTACTTTTTCAGTATAGAGTCCACATTCTTCTTTTACTCTATCTATATTAAATCGAAGATGGGATTCTGTTTGCGCACATTCAGTTGCAACTGAATATAACTCTCGTATAAATCCGGGGAGTTTTCCTTCGGTAGCCAACTTCATAAAATTTGATTCTTTATTCATGTCCGTATACATAGAATACGCCATTTCCGCAACGTATGCTTTAATCGCCGGTTGTTGCATGGTACCATCTTCGATAGGACACGATTCAGTGATAATAGTTGTTAATACTTCGGTTATTAATCTATCAGTAAGTGTATCTTCAAATAACACTTCAGCCTTATTAATAAATTTAGCGATAGCATGGACATCCGAAAACGGTGATTCTACGGTAACTTGTGCATCTCCTAATTTTGGGAGCTTTATACCATTTTTGAAAAATGTTTTCTCTTGTGCGATCGTAGCATTTTCTTTTGCGACACTAATCGCCGTAGCATGTTTCTTAAAAGATGCGGTTCGTGCCGCTAATGCCTCAGCAGATATAGTATGCTCATTTGTAACTGTTTGTTTTTTTTCTGGGTGAAATAGAGAACTCCCAAATGAGATTCCGCTATTTTTCGACACCCCGTCAAATAAACCCATACGGTGGTCCTCCATTATGATGTCAAAATATTGACAACGATATTCGGGGTCAATACAACTGTCCCCGATTCTTTAAACAATGCCTCATCCATTTTCTGGTCAATCGAAACTTGTTCGGGGACCATTTTGATTTGTGAAGTTGCTTTATCTGAAAGTTTAATAGTTTGTACATTCGATGATGCACCGTTTAAACTTACAAATTCGATATATTCGATATCAGTAAAAGTTGTACGCAAATGTGTTAATAAACCATCAACATTAAATGATCCGGATGCCATAGCATTCTTTACATATGTTGTTGTTTCTTGAATGATAGTACTTCGCATACTTTCGGCCATATCTTCGTCTGCTAACCTACAATTTAGTATAATTGAAAAATTAAGACGAGGAAGATTGCTATAATTAACGGCGTCTCCGTATCCTTGAATATACTGTTCGGAAGGACCGGTTGTATTATATAACCCGATCGTAACAGAATTATTTTCAACAAGTCGTGGAAGTATTTGCTTCTGTAGTGTATCGGTTAATGATTTTAATTTTGTATAAATAAGACGTTTATAATCATCGTTTAATAACGATGGTAATGTAATAAATGGTAATCGCTTAATCATAAATGTAATTTTTGAGGGAACTGCATATATTGGTTTATTAGTAATTGGATCATATTGCATAATAGGTTCTCCAATTCGGTGTGCCCAAATAGGACTTCCATCAGCATCATACATTAACTCTCCAATATTATGAATAACAATAGGATCATTATTACCATCAAGCTCAATAGTTCCATCGGCATTATATTGATAGATTGGGCGATCGTATGTTGCTTGAATATTTTGATTATATGTTGGCCACACTGGTTGAGAGGCAATAACTTCGAGGGCGGTAGAAAATACGTTTGAAACATCTCTAACAAATTGGAATTGCTCAGCTATTTCGTACATATCAGTTACCACAAATCCTCGCGCAATATCGTTTGCGGTTAGCATATAATTATTAAATTCTGATGCAAATGGTACATCGGGACGATATACTATATAAATCCGAAGCTGAGATTTAAACGGAATAAAATATTGCTGAGGTACAATATCTGTTCCCGCATATACCTCGTCGGCTGTCGGATATATCATTTGATTTACGATACGAATCATATCATCGGGGTGTAAGCAGTTATCAGTAATTAATTCTGCTGAAAATATTAATTTTGTACCATCAGCATTCGTAGTCGCTTTATTCATTTCAATAAACGCATACGTTCTTCCGACATCATCGAGTAATTCCATTTTAACTTTCATTCTAAAATCTGCTAATGTAGTCGCCGAAAGAAATTCTTCCATGATGATATCAGAAATAGCAATTTCGATTGCAATTACGTACGTATCGCTTCTTACACTTTCGCGAACAATTGTAACTTTATTAATAGCAAATTTCTCTGGAGAATTCGGATTGTTATATCCAAAAACAGCTCCAAGAGTTGCATCAGATTGAATATCATATAGTGCCACAAAATAAGGATTCTTAAATATCTTAATTAAATACGGACACATAGTAAGCATCCCATCATATTGTTGAAGTTTATCCCACAAATACACCCAATCACTATTTTTCAAAGCAGTTGTAGGACTATTATTATCAGGAGATTCACTATCATGTGCAATTACAAATCGTGTATGGTTATATGCTGTCGCATCATTTGCAAGCCAAAATTGATAGACGTTGTCTGGACTAATCATTCTGGCATCTATTTCTGGCATATCGGTAGTATCTTCTTCAATAATTGAAAGATCTCCGGTACGAGTCGGTATAATAAATGATGTAGCAATATCTTCAAGAACCGTATACGCCATAAATTCTCTCATAAGAATATCGTCACGTTGTCGTACACTTTTTACTCCGTTTGAATTTAGATACCGTTGAAGATCTGGTTCTGAAGTTATCGTATTTCTTGAAGATCTATACTCTACTACCATATTTCGTAAAAGATCTAATGATGGACGATCTGTACCATTACGAGATCTTTCAAGTAATAATTGCGCAATAGGTTGAATTCCTATAAAAGCATTTTCAAAAATATTATCAGTATTCTGATTAAAAATAACCTGAATTTCAGGATCGGTAAATGTAAAGTTTCCTGCTGCACCTTCTGTAATATATGTATCAACTCTAATACGAGAATTAAATGCTGGTTGGAAATGCTTCGGATTTACAGAAAATGAAATATCATACGTTGTATCATTAAGAAGTCTATAATAACAAAACTTTTTACCAGCAGGATCGAGTAATACACCTTGATAATAAAGATCAATTTTTTCCCACGGAACATCGTTTGTTTTACGATAGTATACTTCAAAACCAGCAAGTTGTGATGTATATGGAAAAGTAAATATATCAGACTCAACAGAATTTGGAGTATAAATAATTTCTTGAGAAGTTAATGCTAGTTGTCTAGCAGTTGTTTTTAATATATAATATTCAACGTTATCGATGATTTGTGTCTTTCCAATCACATACGTTGATTCTATATCGGAGTATGAATTTCTAACAGTCATGTCATATTTACACGATATTAATGATTTCCCGTTTGATCCTTGTTTTACTACAATATCAATCGGATAATCAATTTTATAATAATACTTATCAAGTACAAGTTGTGTATTCGAAGATATCGTAAGCATTTTATAACCAAGCCCGGGACGTTCAATCGACTTAGATATAATATCTTTTGTTCGAATTGCAAGAACTACATCTATTACCGCCGGTTTTGCAAAAAAATCTGTAATATGTGCTGTTGTAGCATGGAGATAAACACTATCATCAAATTTTGCAACAGTTGGAAATATTTCTTTACTTCGAGTATTTACATTGTACCATTGATCTTCGATAGCGTTTGACATAAAATCAAATGCGAGACCGATAATACCGGCGTTTAGATCACTTGGTTCAGCTCCATCAGTACGTTCTTGAAAGAGCGTACGCATTATTTGAATCCATTTAGATTTCATACTAGCAGAAGATCTGCCAAAATCTAATATGCTATCACCGACCGCCATGGCAGGCCCTCCTTTATATTATAATGAGCGATATACAAGTTTTCCATCATATACCCACGGATGTCCAACCCACTGATTTTGAGGATCTGGATAAAATATTCCATTTTCATAAAGTATTTTTCCGGAATCACTTTTTCCTGTGGGCATAAGACGATTATATTTTCTGTTTCGCTCTTGCGTCCCTGCTTGACTTGCAACATTTTCCCATGTAATAAGAAAATTATCTTCTTTCCATTTTTCAAGTTTTGAATTAAATGTTGCAACAGAATTTTCAAGACGTTCGCTTGCTGGGACATTTTGTGCTTTAGCAAGTGTTTCTACAGTATAATTAAAATCATAAATAATTTCAGGATTCATAATTTCTGCATGATTATAGTGATATGTAATTGAGAGTGAAGGCTCCGCAGGAGATCCTCGTTTACTTGGTACAAGAGATGTAATAGGAAGATTTATCGGAAATACTCCGGTGAGTTTTCCATATAATTTTATTGAAAAGCCATCACTACCAGTTACAAACCAATAAATAGATGACATATAGTCATAATATAAGTATTCTAAAGAATCTTGACAAGGCTGCATTAATCCTTTTCCGGTTTTGTCCATATACATCATCCATAGATAATGTAACATGGTTACTGAAACATTCGAAGTCTCTGCTCCATATCCAATAGTAACTTGTCCAGAAGACGTTGATTCGTCCATTCCTTTTGCATCCGAAGTATGATTTCCTGCCTGATCTCCGTCATAATCATATTTTTCCATAATAAAATCTTGCATTCCTGATATACTATCAGAAAGATTTGAAATGATAGGAATGAATGGTGTACCTCGTAATTTATTGAGCCCATTTCGATTAACATTATTCCAAAGAGCCTCGGCATATTGTAATTCTTTTGCACCAGTTGCAGGATTTGCTCCAAATAATCCGTTTCGATTTACTTGATTATTTTCATTAGTAGGAAATAATCCGTTTCCATACGGAGGCATCAGTGATGCTAACAATAAACACCCTTCAAGAGAAGAAGCGGCTAATGCTGAAGATGAATCCATACCTAAATTATTTGCAGTAAATGCACAATACGGGCGTGTCATAAAAATATGAATACCATTTGCTACGTGAGGATTAAAATAATCAAGTCGGTGAAGAGAATTATATAATCTGAAATAACTGGTGTCGTCCATTGCGTCTGCGCCGGACATAACGAGTGCTCCGAAATATGCATTAAGTAGACTATCATCAGTTATATCAGCTTGAGTACGATGTGGTGGTGCAACACTTAGTGGATTTACTTCAGCCATAGCCTCCTCCTTTATAGTAAATATAATACTTATCATAATGTTTTGCCACAATATTCAATAAGAATTTTGAATATAAATAATAAAAATGCAAGGAGAAACTTATGAAAGACTTCAAAAATAAAAAGGACAAAGAAACTACTCTTATCGCTGAGGAAAATATTCCCGATACCATTATCGAGGATATTAATCCGAAATCTATTACTACAGACATACTCGATTTCGATGTAGTCAGCACTCTAAAGGCAGCCAGAAAACAGAAACCTGTTGAAATTAATGCTGCAAACATTATTCGTGAAAAGGTTATGAATAAACCGCATGTACAACATGTAAAACAGAATCCTGTTGATATTCGATTAGCAAAAAAACGTCGTATAAGTATTAAAGAAAAAGAAACGAACGGTCAAAAATTTTAGGAGAAATACATATGACTGAACGAATTAATCTTGAAGATTTAATAAACGGAAATTTACAAAATATCGATGTAACATTTGAAGGATCAAGATATGAATATACTTCATGGTTACAAGAATGTAAAGAAACACTCATTCATCATTCTCCACAGTTTGAGGATGATTGGATCGACGGATCTGATGGTGTCAAAAAATTATCGGACGATCCTCGATTCAAAGTTCTAAAAAACGAGTTAGATATATTACATCGTGTTAATAAGCAAGCATACAAATATATGGATTCTTCTAATAAGATTCGGAGATTCGAATATCGGTTATCTTCGTCTGGTAGAGGTAAAAAAGGAGACGCTAGAATATTATATGCGTTATACCGAAGCGACAATCATACAACCGTTACAATATATTTAGCGGCAATATCAACACAATCATCTCATCATTCAAATACTAATGATCAGAAAGCATTAGATGCAGCTATTGCGGCGGTAAATAAATATTCAAAATCACATAATAGAGAGCCATCATGATAACTCCTCCACATTGGCCTATATCTATTATAGAAAAAACTATACAAGAAAATAAAGATGATTGGCATAAAATATATAGTCATGATATTTGGTATGGAAATAATGAAGTAATAGAATTTTCAAAAGGAAATCGAGATTATATTTCTGGATATAAACCAGAAAATACAGGCTATGTAGAAACTCCAATTATTTTACCAAAATATTATTCTAAAAAAATAATTGGTGATGATATAATCGTGACATGTTACGATTTTGGGTATAATTCAAATAAATGGGAAAAATTTGTTTGGGTATGTAATGATACAACAGAGTTACAATTTGTATCTATGGTAAAGCATCCGAATGAATTGTTTAATATATTTTGGCATATTAGCGAATATATATATCGATTATTACAATGGATAAGTTATTATGATATATATATATATAACATTCCGAAATATATACGAAATTTTATTCAATATATTAAGCAAATCGGAAATGTGACTGTATTAATGAAACCTAATAAACTAAACTCTAGAAAACCATGTGAAATTTATGTGAAGGAATTTAAGAAAGATCCCGAAACAGAATATAAATGTATATTAAGAAACCAAAATCAAGCATTTGTTCATATATATACAGATTATAAAAGATTTCTAGTGAGGGTAAATATCACCGGTCTGAGGCCATTGACTCCTGAAGATATATCTTTTATATTAACTGAAGACGATGATGAGGAAAGGGTCAAATTTTATGATTATTATCGTGAAGATATATTTAATTGGGCTGTTGATATTCGTGAATATAAGCAAAATGGACGTAAACGAAAAATTCGTCAATGGGATTTTGCAAAGTATGTATGGAATATTGATCACCTTGATTCTACAATTTAATATAAATAATATGGCGAATATTCGCCATATTATTTTTTTTTGAAACACTATCAATACAAAAACATAATAAGTAAAATTGATAGGAGGTCCATAATGATACGAACTCGTACAACTACTAAAACTATACGTAATCCAGAAGGAAAAGTTGTTAAAATTATTGAATGGTTTACTACTTTTGAACGACATTCTACAGGAATAAAGACAAGGCGAACGGTTAAAAAAGAATACACACCGCAACAGTATGAAGAATACAAAAAATCGTTATTACTAACAAAACCTACACCAACTGGTAATCCAATATTAGATGCAATTAATATAATAGCTCCAAATCTTTTATAACAATCTCGAGAAAATTAAAACAGTATAAGATGCTGAATATTCAGCATCTTATACATTTGAAAAACGCTACCAATATGAAAACATCATAATAAGAAGATACACCTAATTTAGTAGGAGGAATTCCAAATGCAATCACTTGGACTTATTGCAAATATTATACAAACGGTTACGGGTAATAAAAACTCGACACCTGAAGAAAACGAAGACATGATGGGAATGTATAACGATTTAAAACAATTAACTCGTGGTCCCAAATCCATTGCGAGCGAATCACGGAAAAGTATATTTGATTACCCATTTTTAATCTCAAGTAATGTGACATCTCTTGATCATATCGCTCAAATTATTAAGGGCTGCGAAGTTGAATATATGAATATGATCATATTAATGGCGGGAGTAAGCCCAACTACAAATTTAAAAGATCAGGTCGAAATTCAACGCACACTTTCAAAATATCATACAAGCGGTGCAGATTACAATGCTTATGAAGATGCTGGTATTCAAGAATTATCGCTCGATGATGCGTGGAAAAAAGCAAATGGTATTGCGTATGAAGCAACACGTACAACTACGACAACTAAAAAAGATGCTTCCGGAAAAGTTCTTGAAACTACGGAAACGTCTACTACTGATACAAAAGATGTGGAACCTTCGCGCCCAGAAACACATGTTGGTACGATATATTCATCAAAGACAATTATTGATAAATATGCTAATATGTTTAATTCTACAATCGTAGAAATTACACTACGTCTTGATAAAACTGATAAGACCGCTATACAAATTCCAATAGGTGTTCATGGTACTGGTCACCATCTTCCATATAAAGAATTGCTTTATATTATGACTCGGTATATTTCACACCAAACTCACGGATTTATTAATAGATTTATTCGTTGGACTTCTGGAGAAATAAAAGGATTACATAATCTTTTATTCAGATACGATGAAATTAAATCCGATATTGCATACGAACGTCGTGTTGGTACAAGTAATTCTTGGATAAAAGTTCTTCGAAGTAGAGCAAACAATCACAAAGTAAATATTCTTACTCGTTCAATCGGAAGAGCAACGCAATCCAGCTTATCAAAGGCAAGTGACATTCTCCCTGATTGTACATTTGTAATTAGTATGGCGGATGTCGATACATTAGAACAAGATACTGGAGTAAATTTATTTACGAATCCTCTTGCAGCATCGAAGTTCTTAAATGATGCGATGGGGCTCGGATTACTTATTATTGACGATGTGCACGAAATTGTACACGTGCTCTTTGCATCATATAACAAATTTACATCAACACCAATCAAAGCATTTGCTGCGAAATTTAAAGAGGAAGGCGACTTTGCAAAGTTAATGGTCGACCTCATGAAAAGAGTATAGGAGGAACCATGTCTAACATTTTTGGAGCCGATACGGCAAAAAAGATACCAAAAGTGCAAACAGAAGACGGTATTACGCAGATTCTCACTTGTGAAAATTCTCGTTCTTTTTTTTGTACTAATGAAAAAGGAAAATTTGTAATTACTAACGAATCAGTGAAAACGTTTGTCCTTGATAAACTGTACACAATAATATCTCAAAAGATATCGAAACTTGATGCTGATTATCAGGAGATTTTAAAAAGCAAAGGCGACTATCTTAAATATAAATATTTTTCAACAATCGATGCGACGGTAAAAGAGTTGTCAAATCTTTTAAAAGAGCAATCTGATAAAGTATCTGGACAGTCAAAATGGCAACTTGAAAGTATTTTTACTGCGCATGATAATATTGTAAAAAACGTAAAGCATTTCAAAGATGCATTTGCATACGATGTCGTTGCTATTAAGCAATATTATCTAGTTACAGTTGCATCAATTATTTATGCGACGGGTTTCATTGTATCTACCATGCTTGATTATGAACGCAGGAATACGACTGTTCCATACGAGATTATATTCAAGAATGTAAATATTCTTGAGCGCGGTCTTCCGAAAAATATGATGACTACGATTGAAACGTTTAACAACGATGTTAGACGAAACGCATTATTTAAAACAGTATCTGCGATTAAAAACAAAAAACCTATGGCTGCTGTGCGTAGAGAATCGAAAGACTTTGTAACTAACGAAATGGCTGTAGAAACTATTCTTACAATAGGCGCTGTTGCAGTAAGTCTTATTGTTCTTATTCCGCTTATTAGACATTCAATTTATTTCTTTATGCATACAAAGCTTAGGTTATCTGAATATTTTGATCAACAAGCAGCATTTTTGGAATTAAACATAAAAGCATTAAAAGCCCGAAATGTCGATCAAAAAATAATCGACAAACAAACTAAAGCTGTGGAAAAACTCCATAACTTTGCGGCCAAACTTTCTGGTGATGTTTATGTTACCGAAAAGGTTGTCGAGAGCGAGATTGCAAGTGAGGATAAATCTGTTGTTGCTGAAGCCGATAAAAAAGCTCAAAAAGATGCAGAAGATGAAAATCCTGACTTTAGTAATTCGGATATATTATTATAAGGTGGCGAATCATGATAACACTTGAAGAAAATAATGAAGAGCTACTTACTCTTGAAAACGACATATTTGCATTGAGTACCGAATGTGCAGACATTGAATTGGAAATAATACAATGTGAAAACGAACTTATGCGGTACTCAATGGCAAAAGAAGTTGTACATCAAACAGTTACAAATGAGAATCATTTAGCATTCTCGTATGAGAGTATCGAAGAAGAACAAAAATCAATATGGACAAGAATTATCGAAGCAATTAAGCGCTTTTGTGATAAACTTAAACAATTTTGGGAAAAGATTGTACTTTGGATTAAATCTCAAGTATATAATACTGATCATCAATGGTATACAAAGAATCAGTTTAAAATGAAACGAGGCATCGAGAATGCTCAAGATACTGATACTGTTCGTATACACAAATACCAAATTACCGATCCTGTAAATACTATTTTTGATGATATTGAAAAGATTCAGAAATCTCTCGGAATCTTTTATAATGATGCTGAACAGATTGTCGACATGTTTATGGTTCCGGCTCAACACAAAAATATCTTTCAGAAATTGAAAGAAAGATTCGGAGACGGAAGTATACAGTCAAAAATGCTCTCACAAATAAAAGAACACTGGAATGAAGTACAGCAATCTATCGGTATTAATGATATGCAAGGAACGTTTACTATCATTAATGTAAAAGATACGATACGTCGAAAATATTACGGAGAAGATTCTTCTTCTGATAAAATCGAAGTTCCTGTTACATCATTTGTTAAAGATGATAAAATTATTGATCGATTTATGGACCCTGCAAAGGCTAAAACTGTAGAGATCTTATGTACTACAATTCAAAATGGTTCTTCAAAATTGCAAGCTGATCTTGATAAATTGACTCGGTATTTATCGAGTTCTGAAAATAAATCAATTGAACCAGAATTGCTCAAAGACTATGAAGATAGTAAGAATGGTGCAATTACAATTATACGGGGAACGCTTTCGATTTGTAATATTATCGGTAGTTCTTATTGGAGTATATTCCTTAAAATACGGGACGATGTCAAAAAGAGCATCCGTACATATCTACAGATTGCAAAACGTGTTAAGTAAAAATAATGAAGGAGAAGAACCATGATTAAAAACAAAACGTTGAGAAATGTTATATCATTTTGTGTGATATTCATTATTGCAACTATTATTATGACATTAATGTCGTATGTATTTTCGTTATACAGGAAGCAAGTTATCAATCAACAGTTTTCGGATCTAGTACAGGAAGTAGATGATTTATGTACTAAAAATTTTGTTATACTTGATACATACGATGATTGGGATCAGTATTATGACTATTATACACACGAGTTAGCAGTATCTGCACAGATTATTGATAATCGTGATTCAACATTTGCGGCACTGTATGATACTGAGTTGAATATAATCTCAATTCGAAATTATGATAATAAGTACATTGATGTACCATTTGATCCGTTAGTATATTCGGAATTTATTGATGCTGTGCGCGATAAATCTTGGAGTGGTACATTAACGATAAATAATGTACTTGTTATAAATAAAAAACATGTATACCGACCGTATGATGTCTATTTCAGAATACTACCGTCGATCGATGTTGAAAATTACGTCATCTTAGTGGTATCAAAACCGCGCGTTATAGATAACGTTGTTGTTCCTACATATTTTACAATTTGTATTTACTCGGTATTTATTATACTATCCATTTCAATCGGAGTATTCATGTTTTCCCATAAAGAATTATGGAAAGCATTAAAACAAAATCGTAACAGGGGGGGGGGGAATAAACCATGGATTTCACGAGTATAATGTTAGGATTGACGCAAGGGAGTGTAGGTCCTCAAACTATATTGTTTGCTATTGTCATTTACGCCGTTATTCAAATATTAAATATTGGAATAAATCATATCAAAACGTCTATCACTAATAAAAACGAAAAACAAGGCCATCTTCAGAGAGATATGTCAAATAATATTATCCAAAATCTGATTGATAATATTATTAAAAAGTATGATGGAGTTCGTATAAGTGTTATTGAATTTAGTAACACTAATAAGAATATTGCGTTAATACCATTTAATCGAATGGTGTGTACATATGAAACGTATCGCATCGGATATCAATCCGCATTCGATATATACAATAATATTCCAACAACACTTATCGGAAAAACTTTACAACAAATGGTTGAGAAAAAACACGTAATTGTTTCTACCGATAATCGCGATCCGGATATTGTTGATATGGCATACGAATTGCTTGAAAAACGAAAATCAAAATATGCACTTTGTACACCAATAATGAAACCTCTTGATAATATTATGATTGGTTATATTATATTTGATAGTGATGATATATCATTATTCACCGAAGAATTAATCACCGATTTAAGTTATATATCAGCAAGAGTTGGTACATTGTTATCGTTCAAGTAAATATATCCTGCTACCATATGGTAGCAGGATATATTTTATTTAGAAAGCGTTCCAACGTCTTTTCCGCCACTTCCGTGACGTCTTTGCCATTTGCTAATCGAAGATGTCCAGAACCCGATAACAAGAATTCTGCGTACAAATACTTTGTCTGGAGATCCATCTACACCGGGTTTAACATATGCTATACAATATGGTGATGATAAGATAGAATTGTTTGACGCTCTACCTAACAATCCGTTTTGTTGTAAATTAACTGCTCCACCGGTTGCATGTGATAACAATGCAAACCCTGCAGTTAGTAATCCTGATACTACGAATGCAATAACATTTTTATCAATACCTTCTTCGCCATTATTGGAACCGCGGATTTTATCAGCAAGTTTCCCAAGTCCCCAGTTGAATAGTCCGTATATACCGTGGCCGTTGATTTCTTTAAATTCAACTTTATTCATAAGACTGAAATTAAATATTTTACGAAGAACTTGAGATGCGTCAAGTTTTAATTTAGATTTATCTTGATTGGTAAATGATCTGTATCCAAGTTTACCAATATAATAATCGTCAAATTCTTTTAATTTGGATTGCATATGTTTGCTTTTCCATATTCCATCAGCATCGGCTGCAACTTTTTCGCCATCTGAAAATTTAGCTTCAAAACCTAGGCCAAGCCATGTGATTCTACACTTAGTCGTATCAGGCGCTTCTTTATCATCCTTATTATTAAATAGTGCTTCTGTAGTGACCACCATTTTATCAGGACGATCCGAAAAAAACTCGGCGGACTCGATTGTTGCTTCAAGCAAAATCTCTTCCCCTGGTTCGATCTCTTCTCTACCTAATTCTTCAGGCGTACAGAGATCTTCTAACGTAATTCTTTCTACCATGTTATATACCCCCCCCCGATATAATAGATTTATATATTAAATAATATACATGTAATCGAGAGGAGAATAATATTGTATTTAATATAATGTTTATCATACAACAAATGTATAAAGAGGTATTGCTATGTATGAACCCCATATTCACCATAATACTCAGAACTTTTCAGCAATTAAAATATACAATATGCTTAATGCCCTTGGGGTAAAAAATTGTAAATTTATGCTTACGGTATACGATGCCGATCTCATGTATATCGACCCATTCGATAAAAACCTACCAAAAGAAATGCAACAACGAGTACACGCAGAAATCGTAAGAAATTATTGGTATTTTTTACGGGAGATTGTACGAATCGATGTACCTGGCGGAACCGTTCGATTTGAATTTAATCGAGGAAATCTTGCACTATCATGGCTTTTAATGAATAATATTAATACTTATACAGAAATACCTCGTCAGACAACTAAAACCGGTACTGTTGCATCTCGCATCGCATATATTTGGGCATTTGCATCACAGAATTCTAAAGCAGCATTTCTTGCAAATACTCCAAATACTGTTAAAGGAAATCTTGAGCGTGTAAAATCGGTATTAACAAATCTTCCGTGGTATTTACAAATATTTGATCCTAAAAAAGATACAAATAATAAAGAATCTCTCAGGTCATCAACGTCGAACAATCTTATTACAGTATTGACTCCTCCTGGTAATCCGGATCAGGCAAACAATAAATCTCGTGGATCTACCGAAGAAACACAATGGTTCGACGAAGTTCCGCATATCAATTTTGCAAAAATTATTATATTAAACTCTGCTCCTGCATGGGGTAAAGCGAAAGACTTTGCTGAAGCAAATAAAACACCATATGGAAGAATATTTACCTCAACTCCAGGAATTCTCGGAACTGACGATGGCGATTTTGTATTCTATGATTTTCTTCCACAATGTTTACAATTCGATGAACGATTATTTTATGATCAACCTAATCTCAAAGCGTTAAAACAACTTGTGTATGAACAATCGAAAAACGACTTTGTATATATACGATTCACATATAGACAACTAGGGTTCGGAGAATCATATTTTGAAGCACAATGTCGTATGCTGCAAAACAATCTTGAGGCAATATCTCGAGAAGTTTTGCTCATGTGGGCACGAAGATTAAACGATTCTCCATTTACTAAAGAACAACTTGATCGTGTATTTAAACATGTAGGACCCCCAATCGGGACGATTACTATTCGTGACACATATGTATTAAAACTTTATAAAAAACCAGATACTTCAAAAAAATATATGATATCAATCGACTGCTCCGGAATGCTTGATAACGATTATTCCTCGATTGTAATAACTGACCCACAAACTTTTGAAATTGTGGGAACACTGCGTTCTAATGCTAGAACTCTTTATTCTAACACTACAATATTTACGTATTCGGTTATTGATATCATGAAAATGTTTCCACAAGCAGTTCTCGCAATCGAAAAGAATAATATGGGTATTGCTATTATTGATAATATTATGACTCTTGCTCCTGATATTATTAATCGTTTATACGCATCTTCGATGGAACCAAATACTAAAACTGATAACGAATCATACTACATGTCAACTGCCGAAAATATAAATCTTTCTAGTAAAACGGTTGCATACGGATTTGATACAAATAATATTCGACGTGGCCAAATGTTTTCAGAAATTCTTGGTATAATCATTAATGAGTTATACGACGTCATTCATGATAATGATATATATATCGAACTTAATAATATTATTCGTAATAAAAAAGGACGACTTGATCATAAACAAGGTAAACATGATGACTTATTATTTGCGTGGCTTATTGGGCTTTGGGTACTTTGCTATTCAAAAGTATTAACAGAGCGATTTGAATATCCTGTAGGATATATTCGCCCTATTTCATTATCAGATGATGGTATAAAACGAATCGAAGAATCTTCACTTTTATCGAAAGAATCGCACGTAATAGACGAAGCAGTTAAAGTTCATACCGCAAGTGCAGGAATTCCGTCATTCGAGCCTACGTCGTATATGTTTGAAAAACCTAATGTCGATGCGGATAATTATCGTCCACGGTCGTCGGTAATAGAAGATAATATTGTTAACAATCCATCATTCTCAGAGATTGCAGCCATCTGTTTTGAACACAGCGAATCACTACTTGATACATCAGATAAAGACGGATCATTTGATCTCGAATTTGATAAAGTAATTGCCGAAGATAAATATGAACAAATGTCAACAATGAATGCCGCGGATCGCACAGATTTTAAGAAACGACAATTCGAAGAACTCGATCAACGTGTATTACGTGCAAAAATGACTAAAGCACAATCACTCGAAAAAGCTAGAAATGTACGAAAAGAAAATGTATTACGAGAAAAACTTCGTGAAACTTCGAAAGATACTATTTCAGAATCTGCTCTCGACACCATTATTGATACATGGCTTGGATAATTATACAAAAAAAGAGAGTGGAAATTTCCACTCTCTTTTTAACCCGTTATATTCCCCGTTTTATGATTTCTGACGTTTTGGAGGATGCGTCGACTTGAACACCCTCGTAATCACAAAACTTTGTGCCTCAGCGTCGTACCTGCAAAAGAATTTTTCTACAGGATAGTTGCTATATACACTTTCCGGATGTGTACCTTCAAAGACGTTCCACTCTTCGCGAATTTCAGTCTTTGGTTCACCTTTTGAAAGTAAGATCCGGTTGCGACCATCGTGTTCATAATCCATAATTTGCTCACAGATTAAAAAGTTTCGGTTTTGATTAAGCGAATAAGCATAGAATAACGCACTTACGATGTGCGCATAACTTGAACCGCTCATAAGACTAATGTTATACCGAATGTCGATTTGTGGCCGCTCTTCTCCATTGGCCGTTCGTTTCTCCCACTCTGTATTAAAATACTTAGAGAGTTGCGTACCTTTCCAATACATCGTCATATAGTCGCTCGAAAACCCGTCTGGATTAGCAGATAGTAAACGAACGATGGCGATGTTCCCTGATGTCAACCCATTCATATACTTAGCGACGAGCATCTTCCATAACGGATTAAATGGAATATCGAACGCTTCCCAGTAAGGATGAGAGACATCTGCCCCGAATTGTGTACACGGTTGAGAAATAAGATGCGTAAACGCACACATACGATACTCGTCCGTACAATGGAACTGAATGCTGGATTTATCGTCCATGTTAAGACTTAATCCTGCCGCTCCAAATACATCCACGGAAACGTCTCTCCGCGCAGTATATGAAGCCGCTTTCCATCCAGGGCTTGATGGTGCTACAGTGCCATCACACTCCTTAGGATCTAGTACGGTTTTACCAACATCCGGTTGACAACATATAACTTTCGAATACGGATATTCGATCATTACGTTCATCGGGACATTGTTAAACCGCCCATTTTTCCTATCGTACTCGATTCCGTGATCTAACACGTTGAATTCGATTACGTCCGATTCGTTCTCAATCTGTTCAATTGCTACAGACTGTGAACTTGGTTGGAGATTTTCCTCCATACCGCACCTCCCAATTGAGAATTTCTTCAACGGGATATGTGCTGCTAAAGACACATTTTCAAGCTCCGGAGCTTTGAAATCTTGTACGATTTCATATTCTGCATCTTCAGCGAAACATATATCTCTGCCGCGAATTTCTTCGCGACATGTTGACAAAGTTTGTTCAGGACTTGGTAATTCTGCTACTTTTGATTGTAATTGTTTCACCTCTCCTAATAATGAAACGACCTGTTGTTGTAATGAAATATACGCTTGTCCCATCATTAATTGTTGACGAGTAATTTCATATCCCATTGCTTGTAGCATAAATTGTTGTTGCCCTATTATCATATCTTTTTCATGTGATAATTTCATTTGTAATTGCATCGTATTAGTATCTTGTATTACTTTTAATTTGTCTTGTTCGTGACTTAAATAGTCCTTAACTTGTGATGGTGACACTGCATTTTGTTCTACACTTTCCACACTTCCGTCAGGATTAAATGTTATCTTCTTATGTTCAATACCAACTGAAGGAGCAATTGGTATAAGTTGCTGATGCGGAGGAGATTGAAAAGAATATTGTGTGTTCATATAATAATTCCTTATACAGATATTATATATACATATAAATCGTTTTGATTTTATTCATTATTTACATATCAACAATTGTATAATAAACAAAGCGTGGAGGAATACTATGGCTATGTCAAATATCGTATCCGAAATTGATATGATGCTACCAGATGATCAGCTCAGAAGCGAAATTGAAAAACAATTATCAACTGCTGAACCAGTATATTCATTTTCAAAAAACTTTTTGGAATTATTTTATATACGACAACAGCTAAAAAACGAAGCACGACAATCCGAGAAGGATGAAAATGATGTAGACGCTGTTGAAAATAATGAAACAGATATTGAATGGCTTTATCGTGACGTTATTTTAAATTTAAAACAACGGTGCGGAATTCTTGTAGATACAGAAGGACAAGTATTTGATCCTAAAGTAATCAATACAATTTATTCTGTATTTGTATATCGCTTACATAAAAACATGGTTGATTTTATTGTCGCAAGCATTTTACGAAATAAAGAAAATTTTACACAACAATTTGCCGATATAGAGACAGGAAATATATCGTTTAAAAATGCTCGAAAAACTTTTGTTAACAAGACTGATGCTATTATCGCTGTGAAATTTGGAGACATTATTGATTCAATTATTGGCGACGATAATATGATCAATCCTGAAAATATCGTTGACATGCTTTATAAACTTAATCCCGAAGATTATGAATATCGTGAGATTGCAAATTTATTTAATATTGTATATCTCGGATTTGATATTCCGACATTCTGTCAATATATTCGTAATGCATATATCGATGTTGTTTCTCTTGAGAACCTTAAAATACAAGTAATAGAACGACTATTACCATCGTTCAAACGTAAAGAACAAGGAGATGAAGAATGATAAATCCTGAAGAAAATGTTGCGCAGGAAGGTATTTCTTCTGGCGGTATTATGTTACCACAAGGAGAATCGGAATTTACTCGTGATAGCGAAGATAAAAATTTTGTCAAAGTTATCATGGATGATGAACACAACAAAGCATTCATTGCTGAAATGAATGAAAAACTTAAAGCGTGCGCAACCGAACAAGATGAAGAAAAATTAAAAACAATGTTTAAAAACATGACTGGTGTGGATTTTGATACTATTTGTCCGCCGGATTTGGAGTCAAATCCTGATGTCACATCCGAAAATTATCTCCATGTCGAAGATAATGATACAGATGAAAATAAACCAGATCCTAAACTCACTACATCTGAGACACCAGCGATATTTCCCGAATTTAAAGATGAAACAGAGAGTTCTAAAGTATCTTCTGAGAATGATACATCTGTACGCGAGGTTCCTGTTTCAGAAGAAGATGAACAAGCTGAACGTGATAAAGAATATCATAATAAAACACTAGAACAACTTGACGATTATTTAGTTAATCCTGAAAAACTAAGATTTACTGACGATGAAATTAAAGATATGCAAAAACTTGGCGCGTTTGATCGTGATACAATCGCCATGTTTTCAAAGCAGATCAATGAAGATGTAGATGCTATTATCTCTGGTGCGGGAAACCCGATGTCTCCATATTATACCGAAGAAGCACGCCGTAATGCAATCAAAGATACGCTTGAGATAAAGGTGCGTGCACAAGAAGCACTTGATGCTGCGAAGGATTTTGTAGATTCCGGCGGTGTTGAAACAGTGTTTAAAACAAAATATCCCGAATATTCATCTCGCGGACCAGCGTGGATTCTCGAATCATTTGCGAAATATTTAAACGATCGGATGTCTACTGATGAGGCAAAATCATTCTTATATCGAGAAATAAATAATCAAAAGAAAATTCAGAGTATTCTTGATAACGCAGCATCGTATATCTTTAAAGGAATGCTTACCAGTAATAATACGCAATATACTATCGGTAGTTTTATTGGTGGAATTTTACGTTGGAATAAATCACGGCTTGCTTTACTTACAGGTATTACTGAAGAGGAAGTAACTGTCGAACGCTTTTCATCATTAGTACTCATTTTTATTGTATTATTTATTAGACAGTGGTATAAAAAATATACACCGGATATTCAAAGCAGTTCTCTTGAACGCAGATTGTTTTATCAATTTGTACAAGATAACGCTAACCCGTTGACACTTACTGGAGAAAAAACGGAATGGCTCGATGATGCATGGAATAAAGTATGGGAAATTTGTGCTATTATTTCAAACGAAAGTACTGCTGCTCTGAAGGCGGCCGCTACATCAAAGTCATAACAGTATATCTCCCTCGTATATACGAGGGAGATTTTATTATTGTCAAAACAATAGTATAAAGGAGAAACCTCTTATGGAAGAAAATATATCCGTTGCACAGCAAGTACTTTCAATGGAAGCAGTAAATAGTGCTAAAATTGTATCTAAAATAAAAAATCCTAAAACAAAAATTCCGATATCAATGTATTTTGAAAAAACAACAGAGAATCAAGTAAAATTTGTTGGTGCATATATGGAACTATATATCCCATCTAGTGAACTTGAGCATAAGAATACTGTCATATCTGGACGAGAAGTATATACATATGGTATATTCCAAATTAGAATTTGGAATACTATTCCCGAAAATCCTATAATAACACCTCCTAATTATATATCTCGGTATATATACCCATCAACATTTACAACAATTCCGTCGAATATATTAAAACGTACAATGAGTATTGTTGGAGAAGAGGACCAACCGTGTATGGTATTAGGATATCATAAGGGAGATATTTTTATTAAAAACACCCTTATCGCAAAATCAAGCGACATTGTTGCACGATTTATAAATAGTATCAATAAAGCATTTTTATCTCCGGTAGTACGATATTCTGAAATATCAAATTTAGTATTTGAATGTGCAGCAATTAATGGTGTAGATTTTGGAGTAAATGCAACTGTTCTTGAAGTGATGATTGCTGCTCAAGCTAGGTATAAAAAAGATGTATCAACACCATATCGTATGTTTGTTAACAGGTCTGGCACAGGAGATCCGAAAATAGATGCTGCTATGCTAACATTTGTAAAAGCAGTTGATTTACCTCACATTATTTCTACATTTACAGCATTTAGTTTTCAAAATATTGGATACGCTATTACCAGTTCTGCAAATCGAAAACGAAAAGGTGGTTCAAATCATATCAGCGATATTGAACGAATTATTAAATATTAAAAAATATCTAGTACCCATTTGGGTACTAGATATAATATTATCCTAAGATAATATATTGCATATATTCGTCGTATACCCCAATAAATTCTCCACCACTTACCCATATTTCTTGCAATGTTCCTGGGACACGAAGGTACCGTTTTCGATCATACCATAATTCACGTAACGAACATTCTAAATTATATACTCGAGAATTATCGTGTAAATACCATATTGGTGTATACGACGCAAGAAGAAATTCGGCTGTTGTTAACCCGTTATTTGAAACTTTTGACAATGATATGAATATTCTTAATTCGTAATCATATTTTGATACACCCATTGTTTCAAGTATCGGACGATCGTGTACAGTGTCACGAATTTTCCAAATTACCGATGCGTATTGTATAACTGCTTGTTTAACGGTTCCGCGTTTTACTCTAACACTCCCTCCGTTATATGCTAAACACGCATTCCAATATGAACCAAGCTCGTCGTGAAGCGATTTAAAATATCGTACACATACTTTTAAAATATGTAATTGGTTTGTATAATCAAACTGCTCAGGTGTAGCATCATAATAATAATATTTGTTTAAGAAATTGATACCGGCGATTGTCGATATATCAAAATTTGCCTGATTGAGACCCATAATACCATGATCTACCGACCCGTCAAAATTTTTCTTCAAAGATTCAAAATGAGTATATCCTAACGATTCATGTTTACTAATCGAATAAATCCATTCCATATCAACATTTTGTGTTAACGATTCATGAATCATCGCATACATAAAATCTTCTGGAATTTTCTGTTTCCAGTATTCAACAAGAATTTGATATTCTTGAAATGATATGATTTGAATATCAAACTCGTTTGTAAAAATATATTGGATGTATCTAGCATACCAATCGTGTATCGAATATGAAATATTGTTAGCAGTATCTAAACGATGCGGTATCTCTGTCCATATTGAATACCTGTGCAACTCTTTAAATGTATCATAATCTAAGATTGCTAATCTATATAAGATAGATTTTGTTTTATCTTCGCGTACAATAATTCCAGGAATTGATTGATTATTAATAAATAATCGTGAAAGATGAGTAGTATGGACCGTATTATTAGCGTCATAATATGAAATAATACGAGTATTTGTATCAATATCAAAAACGTGTATAATAGACGATGTATTCATATATGATATATATGTCACAATCGTAGCACCTTGTTTGATATGATGCATAATATCTTTAGAAGATAAATGTGTGTATAATGACGAATTAGTATAATTAATCCAATCATAAAGTGTTACAGTGTTTTCAGATGTTTGTTTTTGAAGTGATGTGAGACTGTGAAGTGGTACTGCGATAATGCACAAAAATACCGCTACGAGTCTAATACATTTTTTCATAAATCCCCCAAATCGTAAAATATTTTAATATACTGAATCCCGTTACAGTATATTTACACATATATAATATATAATCTAAATTATAGTTAGTTTTCGGACGAATAATCAAATGTTTAGCAGTTTTTCATATAAAAATAGGCTTGAAAGATTTTGTGTTTAAAAACATCTATATAAGTTATGCGAGATAACTAAACAAGCGACACATTATTTTGTATATCACGAGGAGGATTATAGCATGATAGATGTCACTACTAACTATATCCACTCCAGAGTGGTAACCCACATCATCGACAATTCTATTGTCGAACCACAATCTACTGTACCGATAGACTTCGTATTATTTCAGCCATATACTTCTCCGGAAGGTTTGGATAGTAAAGTACGGAAATATGTCTATGAAACGGATTTTGTCCGTCAAAACGGTGCGCCACGAATGAATCGTGACGGACAGCATATTTATAATGCCGTTCAGTGGTTAAAAGGTGGGGCGACCCTTCTGGGGCTACGAGTTGTAGCCGAAAATTCTAAGCCGGCGTTTGGCGTCATCAATATTAGAACCAAACCGACCACCATCACTATTTCAGCGTCAAATGTAGATCCAATGACTCCGGGAATGTCGATCGTTCAAGATAAAATTGTTGGATACAGCGGACATCTTTATCGGTGTTCGGTTGCATCAACTATCGTTCCCGATATCATAGATGCTACATATTTGTCGACAAATTTCTTTGATCTTGGGACTGCCGACGTAACTGTTTCCGGTCTTAAAATCAGTCCATCGCTTGCCCCAGTTCCGGCAAGTATTCTTACTCCTACTGTTCTAGGTCTTTCCGAGCCTTTGTTGTTAAAACAAATTCTTGTGGCTATGAACGGACGTCCACCATCTGTTGCGGGATGGGACGATCATTATTTAACGGTATTCAAAGTTCGCGGAACTGGTGCATTTGGTAATAACTATGGTGCATCAATCCAATTGGATCAGACCCGTGAAGAAGATCTACAAGATGGAAGACGGTATTTTTATAATATTTACAAGAAAGCAGCAACTGGAAATGTCACTAATCAGGCTACTACAATGAGTATATCATTTAATCCTGATGCAGTAGATCCTACTGGAACTGTTTCCGAATTTATTGACACCGTTACTCAATCCGAAGATTATGTCAAAACGTTTGATTCTATCGGTGTTTATACACGCGAAGACACGTTTAACGAACTTATCGAAACAATGAAACCGTATTGTGGCGAAGTACTTGATTCAAGCGCATCGGTCACATTGGTTGAGCCACAGGATCCGCTCTTTATCGATTTCTTCTCATTGGTAGATCGAAATGCACAAGCATATGTTAGATTCTTACCACCTGATGAAACAGATCTTCAAGCACTTGAAGCCGCAGGATATCCTGATACCGATTTCTCCCTCACCAGCAATTTCTTCCAAGGCGGAGACGAAGGCGATCTCGATCGCGAACTCTATATTGTAGGAACTGCTCCTGGCGGATATACCGGACCGAATAAATATTTTTCTACAAAATCGGAAGCAGATGCGGCATATAATGCCACTAAGAACGAATTGATTCGAAAAGCATATGCTGGTCTTATTGATTCTAATATTCTCTCCGAATATAAATACCAAATTTCTGCAGTAATCGATGCAAACAATCTTGACGATGTAAAGAAAGAAATGATTTATTTCTGTCGTAGACGTCTTGATGTTATGGCGTATATCGATTGTGGTATGGTAGCAAGCTGTCAAGCGGCTATTAATTATCGCAAAACTATGCTTACCGGTCTCCAAGACTGGAATGCGTCTGTGTGGCCTCAAAACGGGGTTGCATGGGATTCGTACAATAAGCGTAATATCGATGTAACCTATGCATTTGATCTTGCATACAAGATTCCGTTCCTCCGTGTCAATATCGGGCCTAATAAGCTTATGGCCGGAACTACTAAGGGAGCAATGGCTACCATGTCAAGTCTTTCTTGGTATCCTGATGAAGATCAGAAAACGGAACTTCTTAAAAACCAAATGAACTATGTTGAAGAAATTCGTCTTAATCAATATGCTATTATGAGTAACCGGACGATGTATCTTGCCCGTCTCTCATACCTTGCAGTAATCCGGAATTGTCATGCTATTTGCGAAGCAATCTGGGTTGGAAGGCAAATCTTAACCGATCTTCGGTTCGAGGAAGAGCCCGGCGCTGCTATGGTTAAAGCAAACGAACAAGTTACGAGAAATCTTCAGTATCTTAAGACAAACGGCCCAGTTGAACGACTTACCGTTACCACTGTGCAAACGCAGCAAGATGCTTATGAAAATAGCGCATCTTTGTATATCGAAATGAAGTTTACAGACTTCATCCAGACATGGAATTTCTATGTCGTGGCGGCCCGGTAAAAGGAGGATAACCACATGCCTGCAGATAGTAAGTATATTGGAGCCTCCGGGTATGATTACCCCGTCAATGATGGAGACACCGTAAAAACACTTAATACGATGACAATGGGAGACGATGGTGGTCCTATCCGTGGATGGGATAACACTCGTCAGATTATTCCCGATTATCGTAACAATAACATTTTCTTGGGCGTACCAAACGTTACCCAAGATACCTTGCCGTTTATCGAGCCGTTTATCGGTGGATACGGAAGGGTGTGGTGTTTACAAGCACCTATTTTCTTTGAAGTAGAACTCCGCGGACTTCTTATGCGCATGATTGAACGTATGTGTAAAGGACTTTCCGGTATCGGTAACTACGAACTTCAGACCACCGATATTACCTATGGTAATAACGCCGAAACATATACGGTGCCTGTCGGTATCAAGAAAGGAAATAACAACTTCAACTTGCGTTTCCAAGAAATGCAGGGAAGCATGTTCCGGAAAATTCATAAATATTGGATTACCGGTATTTCCGACCTTGGTTCAGGCTATGGTACGTATCACGGTAAAACGTGGTCGAACAATCTTCGATTTAGCCCCATTAACCATACAGCAATAATTCTATACGCATTAACTGATAACTCAGGTGGTGCATATGGTCTCGATTCTATCGAATTTGCTTGTATGTGGTTTGGCGTATTCCCAACACAAGTTCCAAACAGTCACTTTGAGTTTACTCAAGGTGAACACGCTGCCATGGAAATTGATATGCCGTATTATGGTATCTATCACGAGAACAATCCCATCAATAGTATCGCTGCTGAAATTCTAGCACGGAGTAACTTCTATGCTGACAATTACAACGATTTCAACATGGGTCCATCCGTGGTTGGTGCTGTCAAAGATCGCGATGCTGCGGACGAATCCGACGAAGCTTCAATACTTCCCGGTGTCGAACCAATGCAAGGAACTGCTACGCAGTATACTGGCCTCTTTGGCAACGAAGGCGAAACTACCACAAAAGGTATGTCACCGCTTTCATACATCGACGGCGAATAATTTCTTATCACAAAAAATATCCTACACCCATATGGGTGTAGGATTTCTTATTTATCAATAACAATAATTTTCTCATTTCGAAATGCAATATACTTTGACTTTCGTCGGCTCGGTATAAGTTCTTGCATATAATTATTATATTTATTACATTTACTATCTATAATAAATACATATCTCTTACATTTATATTTACTTAATATTATATCTATCCATTCTTCTGCAGTATATTTAGATATAATAGGAGTATTATTAATACTATCATACCATATCTCTATATCCTTATATGGAGGACATGTTAATATACATGGATATATAGATGGAGAGTCTGTAAGGATATCTTGTTGTTTAACAGTAGCGTTTAAAATAATATCATGATCTTTAAACCATTTAATCATAGTATTTGATTCTTGAACTACGGTAGCATTAATATCTTGTCCGATATATGATTTACCAAGACTACAGATACCAAGTAATCTACCCCCAAATCCAGAAAATGGATCAAACACTGTATCAAACTCTGATAGATATTTCATAGCAATTAATCGTGCACGAGACGGTGAGAATACCGTAATTTTACGAGCAATCTCAGATGTGCTAAATCCTTGAAGAATACGATATGGTTGATGAATATCTGCATATATAAATCGATTGCGTATACATTTAAGTAGTAAATCTCTCTCCCCGTTTTCATCAGTATGATACCATGCTTCATATGGAGACAATTTATTCTTAATATGTGCTTTAAATATGGATGGATAAAAATAATTTACAATTTTATTTCCAAGCTGAGAATGTAATGAAATACGTTTTTCATAACTCTGATGTTTATAATTTCGATTCTGTTTATCTTTAATAAATCCATATTTTGAAAGTTCTGAGTATGTAAATAAAATTTCTTTATCAGAATAAAAATCTTTATATTCCGGAATGTCTCTCGGGACAATCTTTTCATTATGATACATTTGCATAATATATTGTTCATAGTCAATATTTAAACACGAAGATAGTTCTGAAATCATTGTATCAATATTAGTATCACGGACGATAAAATATTTTACTCCATCAGGAATTGTTTGAAATCGTAAATTGTCTCGGAATTCATCCGAATATTCTCCATCATAATCAGGATATCCGCCATGATGACGCTCACTATCATATTCAATTACAACCGCAAGCCCATCACGATCGTTTATAATAACACCATCCCATGTATGATTTAGTTTTAGATTTTTGGAAAACGTTATACAATATTTCTTAGCAATCTCTTCTGTTTCAGGATTATCAAGATCATTATATATTAATTTACAACCCGTATTTCGTAATACTCCATCAGTTAATGCATATCGTATAGTTCTTAAAAGTTTCTGTTCAATTTTAGAAGTTCCTTTGATATGTAATATTTGTGGTTCTGGAGTATTATAATTTCTCATACACCCTTCTATTCGTTTTTCGTGAAAGTCGGGTAATTGAAATGGAGATTTAATACCTCCATGATTTTGCATATGAGTTGCTTCACGTTTTTGTTGTGTTTCTTTTGATCGTAATTTTTCTTGATTAACAGGAAGTAATGCTATATTTCTAACACTGAATCGTTGTTCTGTAGTATTCATCGCTTTTTCATATAATTCTGGAGATTCAAATGTATATGCATATCCAGTATTTTGTTTTTGTGTTTCTGCCCGTTTTTCTCTTACTTCAGGAATTTGCATTACACTTTCAACACCGTGATTTTTAACATTTGTTTCGACGGTTTTCTTAATAACATCCGGATGCTGATGTACATTCTTTACATTATATTTACGAAGATTTGTTTTTATACGTTTAGCATTCAAATTTTCAAGTAGTTGTTTTGCTCGTTCTTCACCATATTTTTCAACTATGTCTTGTGCATGCATACATGCTGTACATAATGTATCTGGACGTCCTCGTAATTTCCGACGTTTAATATTTCGTGAAGTAATAATAAATTGTTTACCACATCCGATACATATTTTTTCAAAAATTTTATATTTATTATGACTCACAATATTCTCCTATAATATTATTATATATAATTAGAATTCAGTATAATGTTTATATCAATATAAAAAATAAAGCATCGCATAATTGCGATGCTTATATATTATCTTTTTGATGATAGGATTGTTGGAATTAATTCTCCCATCACTCCTCCTACTGCACTTACAATAGGACGCACTCCTTGCGACGGAAAGAATCCCCGTTCTTTAATTTTATCAAATACATCATCAACAGTAATATATTGTAAAATATCGATATGATGCTGTTGTTTTGATATTGTTGCATATTTTAATAACTCGTTATACACAATGTGCTTGAAATTATCTTCTGTAAGAGCTGGCATTGTAATAAAATTACTCCCAAATCGCGAGACTTGTTCTGGAGTAAATGTTCGAAACAATTCATTACGAATATCTGTTGTGGTAATGTTAGAAACATGATTTACCAATATGTCACACGTAATATCTTTTTCTGCAGTATTAGGAGGTATAAATAATTTATCAAGATTACCGTTTACAATTATGAGTAATCGTTTATACACAAAATCATCATCGGTCATTGAGTGTATATTCCCAAACATCTTTTGATATTTATATTCTAAAAATTCAATAATAGTTGCATCATTTAACGAACATGCAAATGTTCTCATTTGATTCTGATATCCTATTGATGACTGAACTTCTTGATACGTTTTCATCACCTGATCATATGGCTGATTTCTAAATTTACTTTCCCATAACCCATTAATATCTTCCGGATCAATAAATTCTGATACCGCAAGCCCAGATAATGTTGATGTATTCAATAATGCATCAATTTGTTGTTGGACCGAGAATGATGTAGAATTTTGTATAGGTATTACCGGATGTCCCGGCATCTGATTTATCAGAGGTTGATCTGGTTGTTGAGGAGCAGGTTGGCGAGAATTTTCTTCTGCTAATTTTCGATACAAATCTTCGAGCATTGTATTTCGACGCTTTAGCGAATCTCGCGCGATAGTAATATAATTTTGTAGTATATCAATTTTTTCATTAACAGAAAAGAGTCTTCCATTAGATAACAACGACCATATTCCGTTTAAATGATGATGCTGATTCTTATCAGCGACAATACCATTTTGAAATACTAATGGTAATTTTTGTATTTCGTCAATAAGTAAAATTCCTTGTGTATTATATTTGATTCCAGCGTTTGATAATGTTGATTGTAGTGAATATGATATACTTGAAGGATTCGATATATCGACGTTACAAAATGCAGAACTCATATTTAATGCTTTTACTAATTGGTGTATTAATTCTGTTTTTCCTGTTCCAGTAAGTCCATAAATCGATATAATAATTGGACGGAATAAATAATCCGGAAAACAGTACCAAATTCGAATTTTTTCGATTAGAGAATCAATCGCACTATCAATACCAATAAATCTTGTTTTAAGATATGACTGCACGGATTTAAGTTCAATTTCTCGTTGTGTTTCAGCCATTATTATACCTCCAAATTAACTTTACGTTGGAATAATTATATATAATTAAAAATGATATGGCGTTATTGTTGCAGTTATTTTTAAAAAACATTATATTAAAAAGGAGTATTTGTAAAATGTTAAATGAAATATGGGCAGTAGATTTCGATGGGACGTTGGTAAAAGAATATCCTGGAAAGTTTATTATAAATGTGAATAAATTCGAAGAAACCGAATACGGATCCGTGCAAACATGTATCGATGCTCAAAAATTTGGAGTTAAAATTATTCTATGGACTTGTAGAGATGGTCCAGCATTAACTCCTGCGGTCGAATATTTATTAAAGCGAGGATTTACTCCGAATGCTATAAATAAAAATATCATCAAATTCGCACCAATAATGTCCGCAAAAGTATTTGCAAATAGATATTTTGACAATCGTAGTTTTCCAGAATTTACGTCATGGAGGAATGTGCGAGAAACATTACTTGCAGATTATTACAAAGATCATTTATTTTTACCACCGGTTACACGATAATAAGGAGAATGTTATGAATGATATTACGGTATCTAAATTAGAATTGCAACTATCGGCGCTTGGTTTTGAAGATTCGGAAATTAATACCGCATTTAATATTTCAAACGAATCTATTTATAATATATCAGATCGATATCCGAAAAATTTATACATCTGTTTATATTCTCCAAAACATAGTACAAAAATAACCGGAGCATTAGGACCACTTATACAAAAAGTTACAAAATCTGATTTATCACATTCTTCGTGGAGTATAGAATCGTCAGGAAGTTTTCATAGTATGGCCGCTCCTGGAAAGATAATCGAAAATTTAAATACTCTCGAAAATATTGCGGCGGATAAAGCAGATTATAATGTATATAAAATACCAATAACCGAAATGGAGTTTTCTAGAGCACATACACTGTGGATAAACGAATTAGAAAAACTTCACTATTCAGTTTTAACATTATTAAAAATGGGTACAAAATTATTATTTGGAAAATCTCCTGACGAATTGTTTAAAGGATTTAACGATTCGGACATTAATAAAAACACTATGGTATGCTCAACTTATGTAATCGCGTCATTATGTTTATCTGCTCCGCGATATATACAATATTTTAGAGATAATAATTTTTCAATAAGTGCTATTTCTCCTGCAAATATTCAAAAAGTCCCAGGTATTCAATATCTATTTTCGGGAAATCTTGTGTTTCCATTTGATCGTTGGAAACATTTATTTGAAAAAAAATACGGGCCTCTTCCTAATTAAAATTATCCGGAAACCCATATGGGTTTCCGGATTTTATATTATTCTTCAAAATTAACAATATAGTTACAAATTTTTTCACATATTGAAAATGATACATTATCTATCGTTTGATGTATATGATCATGTATTTCACGAATAGAATCTGCCACATGATCATATTTGGTCGGTTTAATAACATCTGTTATAATTCTCCATGCATTAAATGCGTCATCAGTTCCAAAATATCTATTATATACAATAGGACAAACATGTTTAAAATTTTTAAATTTTGTAGAAACATTACACATATCTGCATATAATTTTTCGATAATACGTTGCGATATAGGCTGTACAACATCAAGACCGTCTTGTACGCGATTTTTAGAACGAACCATATCAAGAAATATCTTGCTATTTTGTTTGTCAAATACAACATGTGGTATATCACTAAATGTTTCGAGTAATACAGAAAGTTTTTCCTTACACTCTTCTGTATATATTTTTGGAAATGTCATATTCCACGCATCTTCAATTATTGGAAGTTTGTTATTAGATAATATAGTATCAAGAGTATCTTCACGGTATGTCAATTTTGTTTCTTGTAATACTGTCATCGAGTGCATGATATCATATATAATTGAACTTAATAAAAATCGGTCAAGTAATACAACATCATATTTTTCTTGCAATATTTTTAAATAATCTATTGCGTGATATTTATCTAAAATTTGTAATCTAATAAATTTAGTTACAAATTCTGGTTCTTTAAATCGAGAGGGGGGTTCATCATTTAACATGCGATATAATTCTGTACCATAAAGACTTCCTGAATTCCCAATATAATCTGGAAATTTAAATTTAGTAACAGTAAGTTTACGATCGTCGATTAAATGATTGCGAACAAACTCTATCATTGTAGATTTTCCAGAGTTATCAGCTCCCTCAAATGCAACAAGTAATCCCATATGTATCCTCCTTAGGAATTGGGTATGTTTCGTATATACACGCTTCACAAACGTTACGAATTTTTTCAATAATATATTTATCGGATTTGTTATATTTTGTATAATAGTATTTGTATATTTCGCTACATAATTGTAATGTAAATTCTGACAATTCTTTCGAGTAATTATTATCAAGAGTAAGTTTAAAATTATAATATATGATATTAAATAATATCATATATCTACACAATATAAGATTTGGTTTATGACTAATAATATTTGTAATCGATTTAATATACTTTTCAATTTTCATATGATGTAAAAGATTCAATCTATATGTAGTAAATAGAAACGCGGAACCCGCAGATTCCGCAAATGTTAATTCTCCAGATCGTAATACTTGATATAGAAACGGGTTGGTTATTACAAATTCTGGAGTAATTTTATGCAAAATATTAAAATTGGTAATACATAATTCAACAGCATTTTCAAAAATATTTTGTATAGCATTTATTGTTTGAATACTGCTATCTGTCATTACCACATTTCCTTTAGTTGTAGGCTGTTGATAATTGGAATATTAAGGTGTTTTGCTTTTTTCTTTTTAGATGACATATCTGTAGTATCTGAAACAACATAATCAACTTTATTGTTTACAATTTCTGTATAATTTCCACCAGCTTCCCGAATTTTAGCATATGCATCTTTTCTGGACATGCCTTCAATAGCGCCTGTTATAACAAATAATTTATTTGAAAGTTTTCCGGATTGTATAGCAACTTTAAATCGCATAAGCGGAATTAGTTGTATAATAAGATCGTGATGATATTTGAGTCCTTCACATATCGCATTCGCAGTACTATCTCCGATACCGTGTATATCAATAATATCATTATATGTGAGACGTAAAAATTCGTGAATTGATGTGAGATGTAACTTATTAACAATAAGTTCTACAATTGTCTCCCCGACATCTGTAATATCAAGACCTGCAATAAATTTTGATATCGAAGTATTTCTTCCAACTGTTTGAACTTGATTTACAATTTTTGTCGCATTTGCAATGCCTATATTAGTGGTACCAACAATAAGTTCCGGAGTCATATCGTATAATTCAGCGATCGACATAGCAATCCCTTCTCCAATTATCCAACGAAGACTTACGTCTCCGATATGCTGAATTTTATGCACATCGATCCACTTAGACATTTGGTGAATTAATACTTCTGGACATTTTTTATTCGGACAATATAATTCTGAAGGAGTATATATTAACTCTTGCATACAATATGGACAGAAATCCGGAGGTATAAATTTATCTTTCTTATTCGGTATTCCAAGATTATGAGAACGAATTATCTTTGGAATGATTTCTCCACCTTTTTGTACATGAACAATCGTTCCTTTATACAAATTAAATGATTCGAATATACGAGGGTTTGAAAGACTTGCACGTTCGACAGTTGTACCATTTAATTGAATCGGTTTAAATATTGCAACAGGGGTACGAGTTCTTCCCGATGTATACCATTCTACATCAATCATTTCTGATACACCTATTTCAAGATCAAATTTAAATGCAATTTGTCGTTTTGGTCTATCGAGTAACGAATCGTCTATATGAACAGTATTATGTTTTATAACCATACCATCATAATTATAATCGGACGCAGATTCGTTTCCACGCATATTCATAAAATCATCACGTATCGTACATATGGTACTATATGCAATTTTATTTGCATCAGGGATTTTTGTATTTACGTTTATAACCGAATACTTTGGGATACCGAATCCGTTATCTATCAGATAAGTTAATTTTTGTTCTTCTGTTCCAGGATTTGCGAATGGTGGATATAAATCATATGCAATAAAATTAAGATCTTCACATCCTTTACCATCTTTTCGTTTCATGATACCTGCGGTCATATTTCGTGGATTCGCGTTTTCATTAATATATTTTTTATCAAATATCGAATTCGGTAATACAATTTCTCCTCTAATAGCGAGAGTATTATTAGATCTAAGAGTATGTGGAATGCTTGGAACTTTTTTCATATTAGATGTAACATCGTCCCCAATAACTCCGTCTCCACGAGTAATTGCATAACATAATACGCCGTTTCGATATTGTAATTCAAGACTTGACCCATCGATTTTTTCCTGTGCAATATACGCAGAATCACGTTGTGATTTAAACCAATTCCAGAATTCTGCTTTATTCGATGCTTTATGTTGGCTTCCCATATGGATGACATGTTTTATCTTTCGATATCCTTCGGTTCCGTCTTTTCCGATTTCTTTTAAAACCGAACTTGTTGGACATAATTTAGTAAGTTCTTTTTCAAGTGCATCATATTCAGCATCAGCAATTTCTTCATCGCCAGAATAATATGATGTACGATATCGCAGAATTAATTGTTCAAGACGTTTAATTCTGTCTTTAGTAGTCATACGCATACTCCTTAATGTAAAAATACGAATACTGGCGGTACACAAATATGCACACAGTATTCGCTATACTGAGGTACAGTTCTTAGAACTATAACACAATGATATATACACAAAAAACAAGTTGGGCTCTACGGAATTCCGTAGAGCCTTACACAATTATTAACCAATATCAATGAGAAGCTGTTTACGCTCGTTGCGAAGATCATCAATTTCAGATTTGTATTTATTAAAGAATTCGGCATCCTTTGGATCAATTGTTCTTTGATTAAGATTCGCATCCGCGATTGCCACAGAGGAACGAACAATTTTTGCTTCAAGTATTAAAATCTCATCATCAATTTCGGTAACCCGACGTTGTTTTGTAGCCTTTAATACCTCGGCAGGATCCGGTCCTAATACCAACGTTCCATTTTCGAAATGTGCTGTACTACCGGCTTTTGACCATTCTTCGATGGTTACTTTAATATGCCGTGATGGATCAAACACAATACCGTCGAGTTGTTGCATACCCAAAAGATCGGTATGCGCAACATACGTACCAACTCCTTTTGGAGCAATGTATACATATTTTTGTTCACTCATTCTTTTTATCTCCTTCACATAGTGATGTATTACTGATATGTTCATCAGTAAATGGTAAGCCCGATATAAATTTGAAATACTCGTCGACCCTTTTGACGAGTTTATCAGAATCCGGGAACCTTGTTAAAAATGCTCCTCGCCACGATTTATACATATTAATAAAATCTTCGGCCTTTATTTCGCCTTTTTGTAATTTCTTACTCAGTTTTAATATTTTCTTTCTCTGTCGTTTAATTCCGGATTTTGCAGGACGTACTAATATTTTACCAGTTTTAGTTAAAATATAATGTCCTTTTAAGAATAATACACCATCTCCAAGACGTACAATACGAGTCTTTTTATCATTCATTGTAAGATTTAATTTACCAAATTCAATTACTAACGCAGCTTTTAATTGTTTTAAAATTTCTCTATCTTTATGTAATATATACATATCATCCATGTATCTACCATAATACCGCATACGACACTGTTCTTTAATAAAATGATCAACTGGACTCGGATAAAATATCGCTGCAATTTGAGAAATTTGACTTCCTAAACCAATTGATTTTCCGGGAACAGTATGATGTCCTTCATCAAAAGAATCAATAAAATGACGCACAATATTTCGAACTTGTGTATCATTTATAAATTCGCATATTCTATTATATAATAATTCGTGATCAATGTTATCAAAATATTTTGAAAGATCAATATTGAGACAATATCCTTCATTAGTTTTATGCTCTTTATAGTACTCGGTAATATGATGCTTTAATCTAGCTTCGGCAAAGCTTGTCCCTTTAAATGGTAAACATGCACCGTTATCATAAATAAGAGATGGTGTTAGCATAGGAATTAATATTTCGTCACATAAACATTTTTGTGCAACACGTTCGGGCATGTTAACACTACGAATATGTCGTAATTTTCCTCGCTCATTTAAATCAAAATGATTAAAGCGTTCGTGAATGGGTTCTCCTTGTAATATACGAGCAATTAATTTTGTCATATTTCTTAATTTATATGTATCATATTTAATAGTAGAGGATTTCCATGCAACACCTTTCTTTGCATTTTTAAACGCTGTATCAATCGCGTCTCTATCCATTATACGTTCGACATTATCGAATTGGGAATGGCGATTTTCTTTATTTATGTTGCGTTTAATATCTCGCCGTTCTCGCCGTGCAATTTTGCGTTTTTCATTTGAAGTCAAAATATACCACCTTTTATGTATAAAATTGTAAATAACAATGTTGTAAGAGAGGACCGTGTATGTCAGTAATGAAAAAGGATAAATCAATATCAGATGTTCGGTTTTTCACGTTAGCTCAAAGAATAAAACGTGATATATTTACAATATGTTTGAAAGACTTCGGTATTAAAAAGTGGCCTGTAAAACTCAATCTTGAAAATCATGAAATATTTAGTACGCTTACTCCAAGTGTTGATCAAGTATTAACAACGTACGAAATTCCAGAATGGGCTGTAAAAGAATTACGAAAACCACTTCTTCGCACATCATTTCTAATTTATGATTATATTATAAAAGCAAATGCTGTATATCCAACTACATTAGAAGATATTATATTACGGCGAAGGCTTCAAAATAAAGCACTTGGCGCATGTGATTCTCTTGCGACACATATTGGGTTTGCTGTAGAAATATTACGTACAAACCTTAAGATATGGGACAGGGTGTTAAAAGATCTTGAAGAATTAATTCGTGTGTTACGTGGTTGGAAATCTAGCGATCATGCTTTCGAAACCCGTGTACTAAAAAGTTTTGCTGACAGAGTTCGAAGAGTAGATCGTACTGCCGGTAAAGATTTTATGCGTAGATATGATACATATCAATCCCAGCGCGATTTAAAATATTTAATGCATACAGATAATCCAGAACTTATGCTTTCTAGGCTTCATAACGTTATCGAAGAAATTTGTTTTGGTATTACACCAAATATAAAACGACTGCTTGAAACATCGCGTATGCAAAATAAAGATTCTACTGATAACGAAAAATTTAATGGCCATACATATAGCGAATGGATGGCGCGAGATGATATATTTCAGACTACAAAAAATCCTGCACCTCCGACTCCGAAACCAAAAGTTCCTCCTCCAAATCCTAAAAAGATGGATATTGTTATAAACGATCCGAGTAAAAAGAAAGTAGTTTATTTACGAGACCCTGAAGAAATAAAAGAGGATAAAATAATGTCCACAGTTCGAGCTATGACTATAGCAAAGCAGAATGAACGTAACCGAACATTTGGAGATACTCGAAAAACGTATGTTAAACTCATACAATCTGGCGAAGTACAGAAGAATTATGTGACAGAACTTGCAAAAGATACCGCACAAGAAATATCAGATCTTTTATCTCTCAAAGAAGGAAAGAAAATTAAAACCGTTATTCCTCAAGAAAAACTTTCGAAAAAAGAACTTGAATTAATACAGAGTTCATCTTCTGATATTATATTAACAGAGTTAAACGTTAAATAAATATAGTATGATATTCAATATTGAATATCATACTATATAATCAAAGTATCACATTTAATGTTACACGATACGATGTTGCATCTAATTTATTTTGTTGTATACGAATTTCTTCGACCGCTTCGTTATTTTCAAGCATTAATTGTAAAGCGTAATTTGAAATTCCGAGTAAGTAATGATTATCGGTGTACATTACACCATACATCTGTTGAATACATGGATCTACACTTTCAAACAACACCCACAGTTTGCAAATATCCCAAGCAGTTTTTGTGGAAAGAATAAAAGTTCGGAGCAACCATTTGGTGGAGGCTTTGGAGCCAGTCCATTC
>LSQA01000016.1_pt1 | contig 53629 bp, 95 predicted proteins | sample 651271 | NCBI WGS metagenome assembly LSQA01 (sample SAMN04438314, study PRJNA306036) | termite gut metagenome | isolation source: viral DNA filtered from gut of termites from termite colony 3 | host: Coptotermes formosanus | place: USA: New Orleans, Cypress St. | collected 2013-06-21 | reverse complement strand
TGTCTTGCTGCCTGTGATTCTTTAGCTTTATAAGCGTTCAATTCGTCTTGAATTGGCTTAACTTTAGAATCGAAGTAAGCGTTAAACTTGGAGTCTAAATCATCGGGCTGTGTTGGTGTTGGTTGTGGGTTCGGATTGCCCCCTTTTGCTTTCAAAGCTTCGAGTTCACTTTTGTAGTTCGCCTTTTCAGTGCGTTCTTTGTCGATTGAACTTTGATAGGCTTTTAATGCTATTTCTTGCCCCTTAGATACAGTTGCAAGGTTTTCATCTGTTACAAGTCCTGTTGCTGCTAAAGATTCTGCATAGGCTTGCAATACTTCATCGCTTAACCCAAGTTTAGAATGTTCTTGTTTTAAAGCATTGAATAATTTTACTTTCATTTTTATTTATTTTCGTTCGTAATCTTTGTAGTATAAAATTACTTAGGAACGAATCAGATAGGAAGGAAATTAAAGTCTGTGAATAAACAGTTTGTGTTTAGTTTGCGAGTAGTTGCAAAAAGAAAAAGACACCCTTAGTTAGAGTGTCTTTTGCGTATTTGCTATTTTTTAATTTAAGTTTTCCTTTGGTGTAAATGGGGCATCTTCACCCCTCATTAACTCAATAACCCCCATGGCCTCTTTTTTACTCTTATAGGCTTGAAGAAAGTACACATCATTTGGAAGAGAATTAATATGGATAGGTGTATCTGATCGGTGTAGTAGTTTAGGGTTCATAAGCATCTTACCAGATTTTATTCTTTCCACAGTGTCAGAATACCCAACTATAAAGTATTCAAATCTATAATCTTCGATTATTTTAGGAAATTTAAAGCATTCCCCTTGGTTTAATATCATCTTAATGTCTACGAGTTCGCCTCCCGCTATGGGATACGAAAGTGTAATAATTTTATTTTTCATCATTTACTTTTATTTTTAACAAATTTAATCTATAAATCTTTTATATCTAGCAGCATTATTATTATAATAAACATTTCCACGCACAATCATATCTAACATCTTCGTGTTAATGAATGACTTCGAAACAATAATCCCACATCTTTTAAAGTCTTCATACAAAGATTTGTAATGACTATCTAAAGATGTATGGTATTCTACGTTTATTAGTATAAAAAAATCAGTATCAGATAATAATCCGCAACATGCAATATATGGTATTTGCGAAATCAATTCCCCAAAAGTAGAAAAATTAGTTACATTAATATTATTTTCGTATTTTGCAGAAATACAGATTACTCCTCCTATATGCTTAGATATATCCGTACCTATTCCATTTTTTTTGATAGGCTATTTTATCATATCCTACATTTATATCGTTTGATATATTTTTATGAACATTTGAGTTCAATAATAAATAATGCTCTATCAATGAATAATGTACCGATTCCTTAGGTTCGAAGAATATGTATTTCCCATTTGATTTTTTTATTAATTTTGTTAGCGTCTATCAATATATAAATTATATTTAAGTCTTCTATTTGTTTGCTTTTTAGATACGAAACAAGTTCATCTCCAGCAAACTCCATATCAGAGCATATTTCTCGAAATTCATTTACATATTTAACGATAATCCGAGCTTTAATGGCCGTGTTCATACTATGTTGTTGTTTTTTGAATTTATTTGTTGTTCTAGCTCCTCGATGTCAGATTTTAAAATATCTATCTTATTCCACAGGTTAAGCTTTACATTCCGCCTATTATATCCATTGCTCAATTCGCTTCTATACAAAGATTCGAGTTCAGCCAGCTCGTATCTCTTTTGGTTGATGATCTTGATTATACGGTTTATCTCTATTGTTTTTTATCTTTTCTTTTACCTCTAAATAATATCTTTCTCATTTCTTAAACTTATCTTTTAATAATAAATACCCTAAATAAATGGCTGCAATTAGCATAATAATAACTAACGCAATTAGCACAACAGATTTTGCAGCAAAATAAAAATCTCTTAATGTTTCTAGCATAGCGTTTCTCTTATTACTGTTATCTGTTCAACTTCTACTACCTTAAAATCAAAATCGGGATGCAATTCTTTTAATCGCCTGATATCTTGAGCCGCATTCATAGGAGCGAAAGTGCTTTTATAAAAAAAGGCGTCATTTATGTCGGGAGAACAAAATATAGAACCGATTCCTGTAAAATATTCCCACTTGTTACGCTCTTTAGCTTTGTGCCCTTTTACCTTTATTACAAATATTTGGTTCATTTCCTTTTCAATTTATATTTAACTAAACGGATTTATTTAGCTCGGATATTATGGCATCAGCTAAAGACACAGCTTTTCTAGCTATTTCGCTATCTGGAGTACCAATTTCCAAGGCAAAATCTGATATACCTTGTAATGCCATAGCCGTGAAATATTCTCTTTTAGTCAACCCTTGACCGTAAGTTTCTTCGATAACTATCGGAAATACGGCATTATCTACTATCTGTTTCGATTCTTTGTTGTATCTTACTTTCATTATTATAACTGTTTAAAAATGTCTATAAATTCATTATAATATCTCTTATGAAGTTCTATAGTGTCCTTATCTTCATTGTCGATAAGCAATGATACGTTACTTTGCCTTGTATCTTTTTCTTGTGCTATACGAGATACAGCAAGAATAGAGCATAAACCTTTTATTACTGATTCTTTTTTCATTCTTTACTCCTTTACTTCGTTATAATACTGAGGGTTACTTCTTTAGATTCAATATTTCTTTTTTACCCGAGTTCTCAACGCTCTCAACACCTGCGCTGAAATCGTGATAATCACGATATTGGAGTTCGTCATCATATAGACATTCGGCAGCATCGTCAATCGCTTGGTTATATGCGTCTTTCTGAGCCCGTCTTATCATATTTTCGAACAATTCACTTTCTCGCTTATTGAAACGAAATTTACTCATATCATTTACAGTCCCATTGTATTCTGATATTGTTTCATTCAAATATTCTTTTGCTGTTCTCATCTTTTCTTTCTTTTATCTCCCCTTTAACATGATAGAGAAAGGGGAAGGGGGGTTATTACAAGGTGTCAATTAAGGATTCTAGCGAATCAAATTTTATCATGGACCTTGTACGCTCATTGATTAATGATTCACATTCATACATTGTAGGCTGTTCGCTGTGAATACATGGCCCTACTTGGTTATTTGTATAAAACACATAGCCTATACCATTAATCGAAATAACACCTTTATTTGGGTGTGTTTGGGTTATGTTATAATCTTTCATTTCTTATATTTTATTAGTTGATACTAAATACTCTGAGCAATCCCAAAAACTGAGCTTACCTTTTACATTGAGTATAGGTTCATCAAAGAGAATAGCGTCGGCAATCATCCAATTGTAAATAGGTTTGTCGATTAGATACTCTTTAACGCCTCTAATTTCCATAGGCGATTTCTCAGCCCAAATACTAGGATGATTGATTACACAATCAATGAATCGTACAGAGCCTATTATTTGCGAAGTTTGTCCATAAGTTTCGCACACATCCATAATGATATTATCTATTGCATCGCCTTGTTCATCATTGAATATCATGTATGGTTCTTTATCAGGTTTACCACTCGCATGGATAAATACACGTTCGCCTTTATATTTTTCTGGCAACGGCCATGTTCTATTTTCTACACCTTTTATCCCTGCACATATCAGATATGCCCACGGTTGTTTTATTGATATTGCTTTATTCATTGTCTTATGTTTTAAGCCCCCGAAGGGGCGGTGATTAATTAGTTATGATATACCTTTTATCTTATTCACTCTTTCAATAAACTTATCTCTTTCTAGCCGGCACGCTTCGAGTGATTCTTTCACTGTTGACAATAATGCACCTGATTCATGCCTATAATCGTATTGGTAGTACTTTTTAAATTTACCTTGACGTTTTAAATAGAATGTTGTATAATTTTCTTTACCAATTTCGCACATAGAACTTCCGTCTCGATTAATTGTTGCTTTCATATCTGTAATGATTAATTGTTATATATTTTATTATTTAATTATCTACTACAAATATAGTATATAAAATATAACAATCCAAATAAAAATGAATAAAAATTATCTTTTATGCTATATTTTTCTCGAACATGTATTGTTTTTATAATATAATTCATATATTTGCAATATAAATAATGTATATGGGTAGATTTAGAATAAAAGAACTAATAGAGGGCAAAGGATACACTATAAATTCTTTCGCCGAACATATAGGGATGCCACAGGGAAATCTTAGTAATATCGCTAATGGCAGAGCCAACCCAACGGATAAGACGCTTCAAATGATAGCTGATAATCTATGCGTTGAAGTTCCAGACCTATACAATAGGAAGGAATCTATATTTATATGTGAGAATTGCGGGGCTGTATATGAAATGAAAAAGAAATGAACCAGACAAAGATCATAAAACAGCTAAAGAAAGGTGATAGATTTTATTTCAATAATAAAGAATATCTAGTCACCAAGAAATATGTTGATGATGACCACCCATTAAAAGCCACTTATAATAATGGATGGGGCGAAGACGTATTTCATAATGAAGAATTAGAGGTAGAACCGATTTAATTAAACTTTTTAAGGAGAAATGAAAGAAGAAATCTGGAAAGATATAGCCGGTTATGAAGGTTTATATCAAGTGTCTAATTTAGGCAGGGTAAAGAGCCTTGATAGATATTTAGAGTGTGCACGTGGGGCTTTTCGTTTAATGGCTGGTCGAATTTTGAAGCCTACCATTGATAAAAAGGGCTACTTATATGTAAAATTATACAATGCGCCAATTAAAAAGAGATATTTTATCCATCAGCTTGTAGCCAAATCATTTATAAGCAATCCTAATAAACTGTCAATAGTGAATCATAAAGATGAAAATCCATCAAACAATATTTTTTCTAATCTTGAATGGTGCACAGCTAAGTATAATTTCAATTATGGGACGGCTAAAGATAGAATGATTCAATCACAGCTAAACCACCCAAAAGCGTCAATACCTGTCGCGCAAAAGGACTTGAAAGGGAATATAATTAAAATATATCCAAGTGCGAAAGAAGCCTATAGGCAAACAGGCATACCGGTAAGTAATATTTCAGCATGTCGAAATAAAGATAAAGAACATAAAACGGCTGGTGGATTTATTTGGGATTTTGTCTAGACATATAATCTATATATACTTTAGGTATATGCGGTTGTTTGGGTGTATAGTTTTCATCTTCTAGAACCTTCTCAAACTCCCTGTCAGACACCTGTATAGGTATAGCTACACAAAGGCATTGCACGTGGAAACCTAAAAATTTGAATGATTTAGGGAAAATAACACCATTGAACTGCTTACATATCGGACACACCGTTGCAACCCTTGTTGAGTTCTGAATGCGATAACCTATAATGCCGGGGTTTTGCGACCATCTAAGGTAATCGCTTTCCCTGTATGCAAGATTTATTTCGTTACGAGCTAATCTCAGCGCATTCATATGGGCTGAACGATATGTTCCAGCCCCCGGGTTATATTGTAAAGCATTCTTTGACGGCTTCAAATTACCAAACTTATTCCTTATTTTTCTAAATCTTGCATCTGGGTTATTGAGATACTTCTTTATGTCTTTTGCGAGTGATTGTGCGCTTTGTCCTTTTTCTATTGCAGCACTAACAGCCGATTCGATTTCACTTTTAAATGTTCCGTTCAGGTTCCAGACTCTATCCGAAATAGTCAAGCCCTTTACTTTTCGATTTAAGAACGTTTCAAGCTGTTTTTCGTTGTGCGATTTCAAGCTGATTTTAGGATCTTTTTTTATTCGGGTGAATATATTGTCAACTAAAGCATCATTCTTTGTGTTAGATAGCTCCCAGACGTCAGAAATACGAGTATTTATATAAGTGAGAAGTGCGGGAGATAATTCTTTTATGACTTTATCGGCCTTCTCGTTCAATTTAGGGAAATTCTTAAAAGCAAATAGTTCCTTCTCCGACAAAGACGACACAGAGAACCCAGATAATATTTTATCTACTGCATCATCGTATAGGCTTTGCAGGTAAAATATTACTGATATTTGGGTATTTCGATATTGATTGTCGTATTTGTCCATATCTATTTTATTTATCCGAAATCAATTGCAACTAATTTATCTCCTAGATACCCAAAGCTGTCATATTTTATTTCGGATGGTATTATACAATTTTTATCCAAGCAGAAATTTTCTAATTCTGATTTAGACATTTCATTATCATTTAATACTCTTACTTTTGGCATTACAACCATTAGTCCAAAAGGTATATAAAATACTACAGGGCACAGCTTATCTTTTATAGCTAATATCTTGCTAAATTTTACTTCTTGCATATTAGCCAATAATCCCCAAAGAAACTGAGTATATCCATGCAAAGAAGGAATCTTAAAAGCATAATTTCCTATAAAAAATACATATCTGGTAGATCCTTTTTTCATATTTTATTCTTATATTTGTGTACCACTACAGATTAAATCTGTGAAATAACAATAGCCCTTGCTTTATGCGGGGCTTTTTTGTAAACTATCCTCTCGTCCTGTTTTCTTTTGATATCTTCCGCATCTTATTACTAATTCCCAACCTATACAGGGTAAAGGCATAATCATGCATACAAACATGACCTTTATACATGCCGAAATTAGACCTTTTTACGTCTGATAGGTATGTGGGTATCTCTTTTAGTTCATTCCATTGCTTATCGGTTAATGGAGTAGTCTTTTTCTGAATAAGGATACGTCCGTTCTCGGATATTCTTACACAAGGCGCAAACCATTTCGGAACATCGTTAGTCATATCCTTCACCATCTCCCATAATTCCCACTCGAGGATATTATCAGATGGTAAACGATCTACATTCTTATGTATTTTAACAACACATGATTTATCGTAGTCGCATTCGTATACTATTCTTGAACATCCTTCTGCAATCATATCACCGCAAAGCATATCGTGATAAGCCATCATTATATCGGCGTTATCAAATAGTTCTATTATATCCTTTACGGTTTCGGTTCTCATTGGTTTATTGTATTACACATAAATCGACATACCAATCGCCGATAATTGGAATAGTATAGTGAAGATGGGTATCAAATCTTGTTTCAGGTTGCGAATGCGCTATGATATCAGTTTCTTCACTACCAAAAGTAAAGCGAGATAACTCTTTAAAGAAAGCTAATACCAAGAATTCAGGCGATTTATAATTCTCTTTCCATCGTACCGCAATTAAATCTAAATCGGATGCACAAGTACCATGAATAGCTAAAGCATATCCACAGTCTAAAGCTATCTTTCTAAGCCCTTCCAAAGCACAAGCATAAAACATTGGCTTTGGGTTTGATTTTACTTCTGATTTGTCTTTCATATACTTTTTCGTTTACCACCCTTAAATCTTCTTGTCGGTCTATTCTCTATATGATATAAAGAGCGTAGAAAGGTTAGTAATGCTTTCATCTTTTGCGTTTCTTTTTAGGTATGTTATAATAGAATGGCTTATTTTTTACAGGCTGGGTATAGTCTACATACAATAATGGTCTATCTAGTATTTCCGATAAAGGTTGAATAAAATCACTTATTTCTTCCATCTTAGGGAGATCGCTTGCGGAGATTATTTGTATATCTATATCTTTTTGTCCCGCCATTTCAATAGCCGATTTTGCGACTTCGTAGGCACCGGCTCCTATTACTGCAATTCGTTTCATACTTATTAATTTTAGTTTGCCCCTATCGGTAAAAATGTTTCTTCTCTCATTGCGTTCTTTTCGGATTCGTATTTCCATACAAAACCTCCATATGTTTTACATTGGCCCCTACAACATTTTGCAATACCCCTACTTTTAATACCTGTAATCCGTGAGGCATCTTCTACGCCATCATATCTTGTAATTAATATATTATTTAAATCATACTTAAGAACAGGCTTAGAACTATGATGATCTTTACCAAATTTTCCAAGGCAAGACTGTGGACCTTTTCTCTTCAAAACTCTGAATGCGTGCAATAAATTTTCACTATCAGTTACCCACTCTAGGTTATATACTACATTATCATCCTTTATGCCATTTATATGGTTTACTTGTTTTTTATTATTTGGATTTGGAATAAACGCTATAGCAACTAACCTATGAACCAACATACTCTTTTTTATATTGCTTTTACATAAACAAATATTCAAGTACCCATTTGGGTAATTATTTGTCTTTAGAATTCTTATTTTGCCATTTCGATATATTCTTCTGATATTACCATAATTGGAAACTTCATATAATCCTTCATAATCTTTTACTGGCTTCCATATTTCATTTACATTCATATCTTTATTCAGCTATCGGTCTGTACAACAATTCCTCTGTGACTAATTTTTCTGATTTAATTCTATCCAGCTCGCTCACGGGGTCACTAACACCCATCAGCTTAACGGCTGTTTCAAGTGAGACAATTCCATCAGTGTAAGCTTTACCTATTGCAGACCATTCAGCGTGTTTATCTTCATCGAACGGCTCTGAGAAGTCATGTTCGATATTTAATTCTGCGAGTTTACTTTTTAGTTGGATATGCGTTACATTCATCATTATAGCTATAATCAGGTTCTTTTCACGGTCTACAAGCTCATCGTATATCTCTAATCGGTTGTCACGCTTGATATAACCTAATATCATAGCTCGCTTGATAGCATCACCCGAAAGATCACCACGCCCTATCATTGCCTCGAATGAGAAGTCAGGAGTAAACGTATCTTGATGGATAGATTCACGAAGGACTTTCTTTTCTCCGTCCTTCATTTCGGTAGCTGTCGGAGGTGATACATATTCGAATACACTATCTTTATTCTGCATATGTACTAACTTACCTACTTCCTCCGCTTTAGGTACGCTATTAACTATATCAACCGTAACTTTTGCTATTGGATCTGCAAAGTAATCATTTGTATCTCCTGTTTTGCTGTCTATATCTTCATCCCTTGAAATCCTTTGTTCTGCACCTTCCCATTCTTTAGGCTGCGGGTAATAGATTGCGTTTATCTTTCCTGTAGGGTTAAAAAACGCCTCTACATTCCATCCGATTTTATCCTTTTTGCATCGGTAGGTCATATTAGGGGTGAGTATATCGAAATGCTCAACGGTTGTGTTACTTTCCTTCAAGAAATAGCCATACCCGAACGCAAGCATGTTTTTATATTGGTCGAACAGGGGTCGCAAAGTAAAGCCATCTGATTTGGATATAACCATAACCCTAACTTTAGGTTTTCCTTCGTCTTGGTAGATGTGATATACCTTTGCACTCTCTGTTTCTGAACCTGCTTTACGTTTAGCTTGGCGCATGGTAGTGTTAAAGCGAGTATCTTTTACGAAGTCCTTAAATGCTTCGAATGCTTCATCAGGCTTTTGCTTCTTTTCGCCGTTTTCTTCTATTATCTCAGCATCGTTTAGGCTTCTCCAAACAATAGGCTTTGCAAGAAGAAAGAATAAAGCTATCTCGTTTATGTACCTTTGCCAAGAACGAGGGAGTTTTTGCACCCTGTAGGGCTCTTTCCCTTTACGGGGCTTATCCCTGCGATTCATTACATCGTGTTGGTTCGGGTCGTACTCTTTCATCGCTTCGGCTACTTCTATATCCCTGTTTTGCAGCAACGATTGAACACGGCTTATGTCTCTATCCTGTATCAACTGATATAAATCACGTTCTACGCCCAATCCGTTTTTGATTGAGTTTTGAAGGTAGTTGAATATGTTTCCTATAAAATTCATATGCTTGCTTTTACCAAATTCCTAAATCTTCTTTTGAATAACTCTGTGACGTAATTATCTTTCCTAACACGTCGCCCAATATCCAATACCTAGCGGCATCTATTCCGTGGTTCCATTTATCTATCGGTTCATTGCGCCAGTTACCGTCTTTATCCTGTAAGTAAGTATAGTTTCGAAACTCTTTTATCAGGTTTATAGATCGGCGGGTAACTTTGATGTTATATTCCAACATCTTGTTTATTCCTGCCATGATGGACCCGCTAAATTTTTGTACCGGATAAATCAATACACCTGCATTGGCTATTTCCTGTATCAAACGAGGGTCTGCGCTTTCGGACATAACCTTCATCTTGATAGGCTTCAAAACGTCTATTATATCACCTGTAAGCATTCTTGTACGATAGCACAATTCATCTAAATAAAGATCATTATCATGTATGGCACAATCGATAGTTGCTGATGGGTCATTCGTATATCCAAAGTCCTGACCTAATCCACGCCTTTTAACCCATTGAGGGATATCTTCTACTATTTCGAATTCTTTAAATATCAATCCTTCAATCTGCGATTGTAAACCTAGACCGTATATCTGCCATAGAGATTTATTCTTATGTTCTAAGCTCTCTATTTCGTCTATAATGGTTTGCTCTAAGAATGGATTGTCTTTATAAGTAGAAATGAAATGAAAGGTCTTTTCTTCTTTATTCAGGTCACATAGCCAATGATCGTCACTAAACGATGGGTTATAGTCAACAATGGCGAACATCGTAGTACGCATCTTTAATTGTTGCCACTCCATGAAAAGAAGTTCGTTCGCCTCATTAGCGTACAATATATGCCTCTTGCGCCCTCTTAACTTCTGTTCTGAATCAGTTGAAAAGAACTCGATAAACGAGCCATTACCGAACGTATATATCATTTCGGTTTTATTCAGGCACTTTTCATCGAAGATGCCCAGTCGGAACAATATTTCTTTGAAGTCACGAAAAACAGATCCTTTAATAGCTGGTAATGTCGATCGAACAATAGACACAGATAGGTTTGGAATGATAAGACACATGACAACAAGAAAGATCAAGATGTTATAAGTCTTACTACTACGGCTTGACCCTTGACATGAAATAGTTGTAAATCCCATCTTGACAGCTTGAGCTACAATTCCGAATACTTTTGTAGCTTGCAGCTTTTCGGGGTTTATATCCTCTTTCTTATCTACTATTTCAATATCTAGGTTCATTTAAATAATCCTGTTTTGTCGATTATCTGAATAGAAGAAATTAAATCTTTACCGTCTTTGCCTGTGATCTCACTCTTTTGCATAGCTTTTCCATACACCCTATCTAGTAGTCTATCTAAATTGCCCAATTGTTTATTCTCTATATCCCCGGCAATGGCAGAAGCTATAATTACTATTGCAATAGGTGTTTCTTTTTTCTGTGCGATAGCTACCAGCTGATCTTTATTCAAAGTGAGTAATGATTTTACAACTTTGTTGAAATCCTCTAAAGACAAAGATTCCCCTAGTTCGTCAAGTTCATAGATTATCTCTTTGAATCTTGACGGCTTGCGACCTTTATTTTTGGGTTGGTTGGATGATGTAAATCTATTACCTGATTTATTACCATCTTTAAACTTTCCTCCTTTGTCCTTATCTGCTTTCACCGTTGTTTAACCGTTGTTTTTAGAATGGAACATAATTTGCACCACTCGAATTTGATGATTGATAACTTGGCGATCTTCTACTTGCTGATGTCGATCCCCTTAATCGTGATCCGCTTCCTCCTCCTGTACTACCTGATGCCATAATTTTTAATTTTATTTATTGATAACATCCCAAAGCTTTTGACCTCTTAAGGACTTATTGCGTTTTATCTCTTTATTGATAGTTTTGTATTCTTTAATTATGTTCAGATGATACTCCATCCAAAAATCGTATAGACCTGGGTTTTCCTCTATTACGAACTGCTCAATATTACTTGAACTTCTTAGATTAGAACTACCATGTATCACGACCTTTTTACCCCCTAATGTTTCGAACATCGCTATCTTTGTATGACTCCCTGCAGATGCTAATTGGAATTTGTTTTCTATATCTAATTTGTCATAGATGTAGGGAATTAATGACTTCCTTTCATGTGCATAGAAGTAGTCAGATAGAATAAGATTCAACTCGTCTACAAACTGACCATTCACTAAATTTGCTAGGCTATCTACATTGTTTTGGTCTAATGATAGTGTAGATATAGTTAGGCTTTTACATTTTGCGTTATTTTCAACTATAAACGCTTCTATAAAATCACCGAAAATAAAATTGCCTGCTACTATACAGTTATAACGAATGCCTTTATCTAACTTTATATCTTTTGCTAGTTTAAGGGCATTGCTATATTTAATTTTATTCCCCGATAATTCTTTTGACACTTTCGCTTTAATGTATCGATTATTAAAACCATTATCGGCAATTGCTATATCGAAATCAATATCAGGGATATTTATATCTATATTTAACTCGTCTATCATTTCAGTCCGTATAAATCGATTCGACTTAATATCTCACTATAAAGGTAGTCAAGGGATGTTTGAAAGTCTTTGTAGAACTTATACCACGAGCAAACAGAACGCAAACTATTTGAAATATGAGAGGGTGATAAGTTTAGGACATCTGCGATGACATCTCGCTTGCCTCTTTCAAGAAATTGCCCTGCGAATATTCGAGGCGAATAAAGCAAGGCAGCAATGATTAAAAAGTAATGTTTTTCCGTGTATCTAAAGTTGTTTATCTCATCTCGGGTGTTACATAAGTCTATTACCAAATCGTACACTTTGTAGATTGTATCTATATCTTTCAATTCGGACTTTAGGACTATCTTTTCTACTTCTCTTAACTTATCTAATTGTATCTGATAATTCTCAAGGTCTGTAATTCTTTTTTGAAGTATTCCTTTCGATTGAATTTTAACGGTTTCCATATACTTTGCAATTTAAATTATTACTAACTTTGTATTGCAGAGTACTTTTTATTTAGTTTAAGAATACAACAAAGGCAACCTTAGTGATGTGGGGTTGCCTTGTTATTTTATCGCTTCGATTTAATTCCTAGCCAATCGGCGAATGTTCCGCTAAACCAATCAGCCTGAATGTATTCTTGATAACGTTGCTGCCCTTTGTTTGATTTTCGTTTTGTTTTTGCCATTCCTAAATATTCTACTTCCCAAGTAGGGTGTAATGGAGATACAACGCTAGGTTTTGAATCATAGAAATTTACTCCGATATAGTTTCCTTTGTCTTCCACAATTACTCCTTTTCGTTTGCCCTCAAACATTATCTCTCTCCCAATTTCAGCAGGAACCTTGTATGTCGTTTTTATATATTCAAAATCGTTCATCTAGTTTTTATTTTTACTATTAATACCCAAATACTATTTTATGCACTTTACTTACCGAGCCTATTATTAAGCTTTTTGGCTTGTAGGCTTTTATATGCTTGCCTAGTTTAATTATTTGATACCCGGCTTTCTTTAGTCGGGTTATTTTGTCCGATGTTCTCATTTGCTAATCTTTTATAACTTCATCCAAATACAATTTAAATAGGGTAAATGCGAGTTCTTTATTTTTGAGTTGACTTCGATGTATGCCTACTTCAATGTAAAAATCTGTTTCTTCTGACCTTATATAAATATCACGTGAAATCAACCCGCAGTTTTGCCCTCCCGATTGGCGTGGACGAACGACACCTATTTCAGCATTTTTTATCGCTATGCCTATTCTTTCTTGTTTTGTTATCATTTTACTTGTTCTATTATATCAAAGTGAAACAATCTTGCTAGATCGTATTCTATTATAGCTCCTTTTGAATCCTGATAGCCCTTAAGCAGGTAGATAGCATAACAGTCTAACATTAGCTTTAAATCGGCTCTCATGTGTTCACTCCATGTTGCATTTGTAGGCAGTCCGTTATTAAGAGGATTTACGACCTCATAACCTTTTTCTTGAAGCATTACTTCAGCTTCATTGAACGCTTTTTCAACTTCTTCGTATGGTAGACCTGTAATAGGGCCTGATATGTATACTTTCATCTTTGTTTATTTAGAAGTTATTTATTTAGTAGTTGTTTGGCTTTAGTGATTAATTCCCTTTCAGAAACTAATGTTCTAATATCATCCATTCCTCTTTCTGCTAAAGGAATTATCTCTCTCAACGCCTCCTTGTACTGAGTGAGGGTGTTATCTTTTTCATCATAAATTCGGCTGAGTGATTCAGGGTAAAACACGCATTCAGGCAAATGTCTTACTTCTCCTCCTGTGTATTTTTTACACCCTGCACAGCATGTATCTTCTGTATTTTTATTGTTCATGGGGTGGGGTTTAAGTTAATATTTACTTCATTACAGAAATTAGCGATACAATCAACCAGAAATACAAACGGCTCTTGATTGTCAAAATCGACCTTACATCCTAAATAATCAAAAGCGTATAGAGCTGCATGTGTAGCCGAAAGAATACTTACCGTCATCATAAAGTAATTTACCATTAGGTTCATATAATTTACCTATTTTTTGTATCCCTATCTCCCCGTCTATCTCTTCGTACAAGGCTGAGAGGGGTAGAAGAAGAGGCTTGACTTCTGACAATAATAATCCGTGCCTTATTCCATTCTCAGAATGTACACTTACCATTATCGTATCTGATTGATCGTAGATATTCAATCCTAGAAGTTTTCCTATCGTCGGCACATCTATACCGTGATGCTTCTTATAATTTGAATCGGAGAATTGCACTTTCAGCCCATACGCCAAGTAGTGCTGTATGTGGGTTATGTTTAGTTCCATAGGTTATTCAGTTATTGATTTTGCAATATTTCTAATATCCATTAACCTTTTAGCTAAAACTCTAAGTATAGATGCATTGGTAGTTAGTTTGCTTATATTGTCAGGCAAATGACCGCCATCCATAAAGGAAGAAAGTGATTCTGCAACCTTCTTTATGCTCTCAGAGATATCCTGAATACCTTCTTTTGCATTTAGCTCTTTGCATAGCCTGATTGCTCCGCTTCTTGTTAGATAGGTGTCTATCATGCAACTTGGATTGATCTGCCATACCGACCAACTTCCTTGTGGATTTGGACAATATGTATAATTATTTTTCTTTTCTGTTTCCATATTTTTTAAATTAAAAAAGCAACCGAAGCTGCTTAGAAGGGTACGTTATCATCTTGTGTTATAAATTCATTTTCGGACATAAAAGAAGATTCGGAAGGTGTAAACTTAAACCCAGATTGTGTATTTTCTTTATCTTCATCAACTATCCAATTTGAATTATCAATTATCGGAGATGACACCATTTCAGGTTTTTCATTTTGAATCCTGAAATCCGTATATCTACCATTGGATTTATTCCACTGTAAATAAACATGAGCGTTATTTTCGCCTAGATGATTGAATTTTACCTTTAAAACCTTAATTTTTACAAGATCGTTATCGTAGTCTCTATGAACTAAAATACCATGAGGCGACATGTCATAGAACTCACCGCCTCCCTTTACGCTATAAAAATCAGGTTCATATGTCTTTCTTTCTTCTCCGTTAGGCTTTGTGGGGTGCGCCACGAGTAAAATAAGAATATCGTGTTTTCTTGCAAACTCGTCAATGGCAGCCAGATAATCATTCGCATAATCGTTTATATTCTTATTCTGCGAACGCTTTAACCTTACTTTATTGAATGGGTCTACAACAAGAACTTTGATACCGAACTTGAATATCATCTGACGTGCTTTTTCTAGGACTACATCAAGATCGTATGTATCAAGATCGATAAATTTAAAATCCCTGTTGATATGCTCTTTTGCCTTTTTGTACCATAACTGCGTAAGGAACTCTCTTTTATTTATCCATTGTCCGCAAAACTTAGACATCAATTTGCCTACATGAATTTTACTAGGTTTATTTTCTGGGCTTGCATATGCTATCTTCCATCCGTATTGACGGTTGTAGCCTACGCACATCTCGTCAACGAAATCAGATTTACCAGAGCTTGGCTTACCCGTAACAACAATGAACTGTCCCGTATATGTTGAAAAGATACCATCAAAGCTATTATTGCCGATAATAAACCCTCTCTTCATCCCGTTGACTACATAATCGTCAAAATCAGATTCCCAATCCATGACAGAACTAACTCCGTCAATAGGTACTTCTTTTGCTGATTTTATCGTGTATGCGAGCGTTTCTTTATTCGTCTTGAGCAAATACTCGTTTGCATCCTTACACTCTCCGAAATCGACTAAAAAACACTTGTCAGCCCCAAACCTACGTATTAGCTCTTTTGTCGTGTTTTGCCCGGCTTCGTCCTGATCTAACGCTAGGTATATTTTTTCTTTATTTTCGAAAAACTCTATACTGTTATCTATATAATCAAGGTTGCAATGCCCTATAGTAGAACCGTTAGGAACTGATGTTACGTTAAAAATACCAGCTTCCATGTATGAAAGAGCATCCATTTCTCCCTCACAGATAATTACTTCCTTATCATTGCGCCAAAGGTCTATGTTATACATGATCTTTTCGGCATCCGTAACCATTTTGAACCGCTTATCTCTTGTGCGGTACTTGATGTTTATCAGCTCTTCGTTTCGGAAATAATTAAAGTGAATAGTCTTGGCATTCTTCCATTGCGAGTCACCTTTTGAAGGTGGCATAAGGTCTACACCTTCACTTACTTTAGCGGATTTCAATGTACGCTGAGAAATACCCCTGCCTTCAAACCATTTTACAACGTCATCTGAAAGCACGGTGCTGTTATTCCACTTCGGTTTTACGTACTCTTTTTTCTCTTCTTTTCGCTTATACGTATGTAATTGAAGTATTTCACTGCAATGTTGGCAAGTAGCTAGACCTCTTTCCCAATCAATCATTAAAACCTTTACTTTTTGATTTTGAGGTTTCCGATGCTCTGAGCATATGGGGCACGTCCAACGCCTTACATTCTCAGGTAGATTGTATTGGTTGAATTTATCTACCTCAAAATTATTTATCATCATGTCATTAGTCGATATATTTTATGAGTTTAGGCTTATCTTTCACATCACACACAGAGCAGTCGCTTACATACACAGATTCAGGGAATGTAACTGTTTGCCATGAACCATTACCGGATATTCTGGAATATTCGACAAACCTTTGAGGACTTTGCTCATCGCAATATTTGATAACTGCGGATACAGATAATTGGTTGTACTCACATGTTTGTATCATCTTGGATAATCCACGCTTTAACTGACGCCCGTTATATCCTTTTTCTATTATCATCTTCATGATAACTCCAAAAAACTCATCACTTCTTGGGGCAAAACTATATCTTACATCTTGAAGTAATTCTATTATTACTTTTTCTGATGCTTTCTCGTTCAATTCTTCTTGTGTCATAATTTATTTTATTTAGATTATTTTGAAATACTTCTGAATATCTCGGACATGCTCTTTCCTTGATTGTTAGGAGATGAAGTGTCATTTAATTCAATCTCCCATCTTCGCTGATTCAGCCATGTCGATAAGTTTGCATACTCTGGAGCAAACTCTCCCCTGTTTTTCTTTTCAGTCCTCCATGCTATTTGCTTTTCAATAGCAGGTCTCAGGAAGTTTACGACAACTTTGTAGTCCTTATGTTTTTTCTTGAAGTCATTAAATTCAGTTGTTAAGCCCCTCTTTCGACCGGGATATATTTTCCTGAAATCATCAAAAACTTTTTCAATCTCGCTCAATTCCCCCTCAGGGGGTATAGGGGGTATTACTTTACTTTCTGTTTTACTTTTACTTTCTGTTTCTGTTTTACATATATATAAGTGCCTACTATCTGTACCTATGACTGTACCCGTATCTGTACCTATGACTGTACCCGTATCTGGTTTAAAATTTAAACCAGTTCTAGGTATAGTTTTATCAAACTGTTTAATTAAAGAATACCTACTAACATCCCTTCTGCTTTTGCCGGATTGATAATAAATAAGTCCAGCGTTTATAAGAGATTCCCTTGCTCTAATCAGAGTATTCTTATTGATATCTAACGCATAACATAATTCAACGTTCGAGCAATCAAATACAGTCGCCCAGTTCTCGCCATTACAAATAGCCACTAATTCGTAAAAAAGGGCTTGTTCGACTGCGGTAAACCTGCAACTCCTCCGTGCTTTTCGCATCTTTTCTGTTAAACTATATCCGTCCATATAATTGTTATTTATAGATATTCTTTATGTGTTCTGAAATATGTTCAGGCGTGTATCTGTATATTTCGATGGCTTTAACAAATAATACAAGCCAACCGAAAAATGTAAATGATCCTGCGCCTCTTTTTATGCATTTTAAAACTATGGAATATCGGCGAGGGTGTTTAGCCCTCATTCCGTTTATACTCCATACTAATTTCTCTAAAGTTTTTATTTTAATATTTTTCATGCTTTTTTAGTTTTTATCGGTTATGCCTAAACCTATTATACTTAAGCAATCCGAATGAGAATCATCGGTAGAATAATGTTTACTAAATTCTATATAGTCATTTAGCAAACCACGTGAGATGATAAACGCATAAGCTTTATTCTTTGCGTTCTTTTCAGTTTCAAATTTGTTTTGGATAATTGCGAGAAATTCGCTGAATGATTGACAACCCGTTTCGTGGGCAGACGTGTTGGCAAGGCTACTGTTATTCACCTTACTTGCATTTTCATTTCTCTTGGTCATGTAATGAAAATTAAGTATGTTATAAAAATAGGAGAGGCCATCCCTCCACATCTCGACCAAGAGAAGCTAAAGCACGAATGCAGTAACCCATTGTGGATTGATGACCTCCTTATCTTTGCAGATATCAGCGTCAAAAGTATAGCCATAAAAATAGCTACCGACATTTCGTGTATGTAAATTCTCTTGGTCTGAGATTCTGCAAATATATACTTAAATTTTCTCACTACAATACCTATCTGAGAATTATTTTACTGAAAAATAAATCAATTTCAATTACTTTATCTTATTGGTCTAATACTGTCTAAATATGTTCCTCTTGGATAAGATTTTATACCAAGACTTTTATATAGAATATCATAAGAGTTGTAGTCTCTTATTAACTTAGAGAATACTTTTGGTTCCATATCAGCGATATTATGACAAAGGAGATAACTTAGTATCTCCTCTATCTTTTGTTCGATTTGTTCCTTTGTTGGTTTCATGTGAATAGTTCTTTTTGCTCTACCTGTACAAATCTTGAATAAGCTTCTTTCATATTTAAGCCGGATTGTTTAAAGTAACTAGACTTCAATTCTGCACCTATTGCAAATCTACCCATAGACACAGCACTATATGGCTCACTACCAACACCCATAAATGGAGTAAATAATATTTCACCCGGATTAGTGTATAATTCGACAAGCCTGTCAATAACGTCTAATTGTAATGGATGAACATGTTTTTCGTCATCTGGGTCTTTTGAGTCCTTAAATGGTAAGACATTGTCAATGCGTATATCATCCCATACAGAAGAAGCATATCTTTGCCATGTTATGTGAGATAATTTATTTTCTCTTATATCCCCCTTAAATGAAAGCCATTTCTTTCTAAAATCTGCATAGTTACCATATGTATCTTCGTGGGCCTTTAAAAACGGCGTTTCTCCGGCATAATGTGTTAATCCATATGGATGCGTAACAGGAACTTTATTTTCTCCTTTCTTAGTGAAAATCAAAACGTAATCAGGCATCGCCGTAAAGCATTTAGTAGCATCTTCTACAATAAACTTATGCATCAAGCTTTGAACCATTGTTCTCATTCTTACTTTTAAAGGCTCTTTCCAAATAGTAATTCTATTACGGTATTCAAATCCGTACTTCTCGTGAATCCGTATTATTTCATGAGGAAAATCCCATAATCGACAAGTATTGTCGTGTATGTCTGTGCAATGAACCGCATTTATTCTACCCGGCTTAGTTACTCGAGCCATTTCTTTTATTAAGAAGTCATATTGATCTAAGAATTGCTCTTTATTCTCACAATTTGAGAAGTCTTTTTCAGAACTCGAGTAATTATATAACCCTGCAAATGGAGGGCTATAGATACTTAGGTCGATTGAATTATCCCCTAGTTCTCCGACCACATCCATACAATCGGCATTGTATATTGCGTATTTATCTGTTATTAGTTGTTCTTTAGCCTGCATAATTCAAAAATTTAGGTAATTTTATCTGCTGCGTGAATGAATTAATTTCTTGTTGATATGCGTTAGATGTTTGGTTTATCAAGTTTTCGAACATCTCATTAGCCTTATCTTTTTTAGCGAAAAGAGATTCCATTATCTTTTCTTGTCCGTCTGACCTCACTATATCAACAGTAACTGGATTCTTTTGGCCGAATCTCCAAAAACGTCTTATAGCTTGATAATACTTTTCATAAGAATAATCAGGAAAATAAACGGTATGATTACAGTGTTGCCAATTAAGGCCAAAAGCGGTAATAGAGCTTTTAGTTATAAGCTTTTTAATATCTCCATTGGCAAAAGCAAGAAGTATATCTTCTTTTTTATCGACATCCATAGAGCCTTTTATTTCCATAGCTTCTTTGTCTATATTTCCTATCAATGAAGCTTCATCATTTAGATTAGTCCAATAAACAGATGTTTCATGATTATAAGCTTTCTCTACTGCCATCTCACAACGCTCCAAAATAGTATTTCTGACTTCCTGTTTTATTTCGGAAAATCCAACGGCCGGAGCATTGAATAATGAATACATTCCATTCTTAGAAAGTGGAGATTTGCTTTTAACGATAGTTTCAAACTCCATCAATTCTGGTAATACATGTTTTGCATCCGAAAAACCTAAATCAGACGGCTTTCTTACTGCAATAGACCAACTTCTAACCCATTTCCAAAAGTCAGCTTCTGCATAAGGCTTTAAATAGAACTCAACACCCGCACGGGCTTTGTCTACACGACTTATCTTAGCTACATTGTTCTTTGCATTTTTGAAATACTTAGATAACATATCCATATATCCCATATAACCAAGAGCCTCGGAGCTTGTACCTAACTCTATATAGTCATTAGGTGACGGCGTGGCCGTAAATAGATACCTGTATTTTACTTTCTTTAGAAATGCTGTTATATGTCCTTTTATTGCCCCGTCAAAGTTTTTAAGGATAGAGCTTTCATCCAGTATAACGCATTCAAAATCGGATGGAATAAATTTATCCAATCTCTCATAATTACAAATAACTATTTTAGATTTGAATCTACCATCTTTTGAATATTCGATATCATCTATACCAAACTTTTCAGCTTCTTTTACAAATTGAAAGGCTACGGCAAGTGGTGTTATTATTAATACCCTGCAATTAAGTGTCTTTACATAATTATATGCTACTATCAATTCTATTATAGTCTTGCCTAAGCCAGTGTCTATAAAATCAGCATAACGACCTTTAATTATAGATTCAATCGCTACGTGTTGCTGAAAATCGAACATATAATCAGGGATGAAAACAGGATCTATCCCATAATTAATTGTGCTGTGTTTCTTTTTATCCAAAAATTCTACATACTCTTTATTTTTAGTTTCCATTTTAATTAAAGTTTAACCGGCGCCGGATTGGTTAATACTTATTTTCGTAACTGTTCGGGAGTCGAACCCGAAACAATACCACATCTAAATGATGATTATTTACAGTCTGTAATCGTCGTCATCGTCATAATCGTATTCATACATGAAATTCGCTTGCCAATTCTCATCCTCGTATTGTTTTAGCATGGCAATTTCTTTAATGGTACGATCTTGTTCGTCTTTAGCTTTGATACGCTCGCATTGTTCTTGGAAGTTTCGCATCTGGTATTCGCCGTCTGAACGATTAGAGGCCATCTGTTTGGCTTTCTTGTATTGTCCTACTGCTTTATCGGCCAACCGCTGGCACTTTTTACGAGCATCGTCAATATCTGACATCGTTAGTCCGCTTTCATTTTCAACCGACATTGAAGCCTCAAAGTGCGAATAGTCGTAACTTAACATCACTTTTACGGATGCTGATTTAATAATTGTTTCCATAGTTATTTACAGTTGTATTTTCTTCTTTTCTCCTTCTGAATATGGGAATACATCCATAATAGCCGTTTCGGATAACGAGGCTATGAAATAATCTGCTAGCGTTCCTTCCATTCCTTTGTTTACTACCTGCAAAGCCTCTCTTAAACTAGATGCCTGAGCGAGCATTTGAACGGCTGTTTTCTTTTCTGTACCTCTTTTTTCATCCAATGTGATAAAGCAAACTTTAGCTTTAAAGAACCGATCACCGTTATCATTAAAGAATAGTTCGGATAGTCTAGCCCTCTTAATGTCAGCGATTACAAAATCACCACTGATATACGGCTTTAACTCTTCTACAGCTCTTGATTCGGCTTCCGTAAAAGAAAGGCTATCCAATAAAAATGATTCTGTCACTTTCTTTTGCATTCCATTTTCTAGCATTTTTTCATAGGTTACTTTAACCTGAAACCAATTGTGCATAGTGATTAATTTTTTTATAGATTTAAAAATTTGATAACTTCATCTTCTGGTATATCAGCATCGTACTCATAACCTTTAGCTATTGCCCATTTTACCATCGTTCTTACCTGAGCGTCCGAAAGCTCTTTACCATTGATAGAGAAGAAGCCTTTTAAGTTCTTTCTCCAAGCCCATTTCTTTAAGCCTTTGAGACTTGTCTTTATCGTATGCGTTGCCATATGTTATATTTCTTTTATTCTGATTCCGTGAACCGATAACATCAGCTTCCTTTTTATAATGTATTCTTTAGTTCTAAAGCCTTTCGCATCTTCTACTATGAAATTACCGTGAACATCACAATAGGTAAAGTCGGCGATATAAGAGCATGATTTTTCTACACATCTCTTTTTGCCGTTGATAACTTCATATTGGGATGGTATCAGTTCAAACTTAACTTGCTCTTTAAGATGGGATATTTCCCCTTGCTTTTCGAGTAACTTTAATAAATCGGCCCTGTACTTTTCTTTTTTAGAATCGTACTTTCCAGATTTTATATTTCTGTATTTCATAATTGAAAATATCTTATAGCGGACCGTTCGTCAAACTCGCATATCCTTTTAAATACATCGTCTTGCTGCTGACGGAATAATAAGTCATTGTCATAGCTATTATGACAGTCACGACACAGACCGACTATATTTAAAGGATTCGTATAGTGTTCGGGATAAATACTTTTAGGAAGTAAGTGAGCTGCATCTATTACCGTGTGTCTATGGCAGATGAAACAAAAAGACGGCAACTCTGATTTAATCTTTGATACCGCCCTGTTTCTTTGAGCTTGCTTTTTACTTATTTGCTTTATAGCCATTGTATTAATTATTTTTATATCTCCAAATAAACCCTCCGGCCGTCTTTTGAGTACCTTGACATGCTTTTGTCATACCTCCAGAATCAATTTTGTAAAATCTACATGCATCTGACATGGCTCCCCATTCTTTAATTAAATTGCCTGTTAAATCATACTGCATGACAGACCTATGCTTATTTGCGTATTCCCCATATTTACCACCCATCAATCTCTTAATACTTTTAAGTCTTCTTTCCTTTGTTATTGGGTTGTTTACATTACCATGTATAGTTGTCCATCTTAGATTAGATATATCATTGTTTAGAGTGTTTGTATCTATATGGTCTACTATATCACATTTATTAGGTTTATTCAAAAAAGCAACTGCTACTAACCTATGCACAAAATATTGTTTTTGGATTCCTTTATTATGAAGCGAAACAACATAGTAGTTGCAAGAATTTTTTATTTTTCGTAAATTCTTTACAATCCCGCTCTTTTTGGCATATCTTAACGATCTGACATTACCCATACTGCTAACTTGATATTTTCCTTCATAACCTAATATATCCATCCAATCTTCATTCATATTTAAAAATTTACTAGATTCTTCATAAATTCTTCTTCACTTACCTTTTTCAGAAAAACATTGAATAGAACATCTTTTACTCTATCATAAAGTTCTTGAAATCCTATTTCATCCATCTTGTCAAATGATATTGATTTTGGCGTTTCTATCCATTCACTACGTTCTATTGAGTAGATAATATCGCAATGTCCTGCTGACATTTCAACCGTCTTTCTGAATAAGTCTACATTGTTTTTAAAGTGATTTAATACACCTTCATTCTGGTATTCCCATGCACAATTAATAAGGGCAAAATATTTTTTGTGGAATTCGTAGTTTCGGGCTTTAGTTATTTTCACCTTATAAACAATACCGATTTTAAGTTTTTTCTTTTCCTCAAAATCGGCATCATAATTAGGGACTAATCCTCTTACTGTATTAGTACAAAATAGTTCCATTGCAAATAATCTTTATTGATTATTGAAATATATAAATCCATTATATCAGAAGGGCAAATCATCGTCTTTTTCTTGACTTTGATTTGTTGTTTGTCCTGATTGAGGTCTTCCTCCTAGCAACTGAATATTATTCACAAAAACACATTGGTCTGACACGGCTTTATTGTCCTTGTTTATATAAGCAGTTGTATATGGCATTCCGTAAACATATACTTGTTGTCCTTTCTTTAGGTATTCGCCTAGTTTAGCACTTTCACCTACTAGCTTAAGGCACTTAACCCAATATGTCTTATCTGGCCCTGCTCGCTTTTCAGTATAAGCCAGTGAAAACGAATAATAATCTTTTCCGTTTATAGCCTTCACCTCGGCATCTTGTCCGATATTTCCTATTATTTCTAGTCTGTACATAATTATTTTATATAAAAATCTTTTAAAAATTGGAAAGGCTTTATCCTTTCCTTTATTAGTGATATAACCTTTTCGTCACGCTTTATTCTGAAAGGGATAACTTCATCCTCTTTAATTACCCTTTCGCTATTTGCATTATCATCATAGCACTTTACCTCTAAAAATCTTAATGAAGATTCTTGAAGGTTAGAGCAGAATAACTGATATTGGACTTGATTATAATTGTTCTTGTAATACTTTTTGATATACTCTATATAAGTATTATAATCAGCATCTTTAAAAGGCTGAAAGTCCAAGAAGTCGGTAAAGAAGCAGGTCTTTAGCTCTATGAAGTCTACAACCTCATTATTTACCACTTTTGCAAAGTCAAGACTTGACCGACATACATTATATTCTTCATTTTCTACCCTCTTTTGGGGTAAATAAGAATCGTCCAAAGTCAGGTAAAACCGTTTTTCAAGTATTGCCCCTGTTCGAAGCGCATCTATCGGACTGGCTTCTGCATTATAATGAGGTATTTCATCCGATACGAACCGCCTTAACAAGTCCTGATGGGTCTTAGTATGAATGCCAGATAATAAGGCTGTCACATCACCGCTGCCAATATACATGCTCTTCATTCTACAAGCCCTTTCTGCTTCATAGCGCTATATGTTTCTTCTATCATCTGGTCGGTTAAATCGTCCATTGATGGCATAGAATAGCGAGAAAGGATGTTAGTTAATAGCTTGTTGTCTTTGGCTGTTTTATCTAAAAGTACCTTTCTTTGGTCGCTTAATATTTCTTCTTTAGGCTTTTTCTTTTCGGGCTTATCGCCGTCTGGGTCTTTAGCATCATCAATGCAGAATAAACCATTTAGCGCATATTTTCGAGCGTATGAGCTTGTCGAGCCAGTTATTTGCGCCGAATCCATGCCCTTTTTAGTGTCTTCTTCTCTGGCAGATGCCGTAACGCTTATTTCTTGACCTTCTAGGTTTTTTATAGTAGCCTTTGCGGTTATATATACCTTTCCGTTTATCTCAGATATTGAATCCGATATGAATAAGAAGCAGTTATTTTCTAATAACAGAGGTTTAACGGCTTCTAGTATATCCTCACAACTCCTATAATTATACTTACCAAAATCATTTCTTTGGTTTTTAGGTACATTTAATTGTGACTGTATATTTATTAGTTCTTTCATCTCTTACTCTTTAAATAGTTCTTTAATTGCTTTTTCCAATAACCTCGCATTGTCTTTGTCTACATAATTTCCAAGACGATATCTCTCGATGTCGCTTGCCATTCCCATATCATAAGTCATTTGCATACATACTCCATTGAAGTAATGGTATTGTATGCCTTTTCTTCTGCGTGGTATGCGTTTCATGATGTTTACTTATAAAGTTTACATTTCCTAAATTCTTTTATGTTAGTATGCCTAACTTTTGGCATTTCGCCCTTTTTAGTATTTCTTCTTTTAGTTGAGTGAAATTAGTTTCCATAATTTATTTTTTTAGGTTTATATTCGTTTATCCGTTCCCTTCTTAAATAGCCCGTCTTTCCGAGCAGTCATCTTTCGTATCGCAAGAAGCGTAAGCGCAGTCATCATTGCGATTATCACCGTTTAGTGTATTAAACCCGTCCGTCTTGTCGTATCTCTATCCTTTCCAAGATGTCATCGGCATAAATAACCCTACCGAAAAGGCTACACATAAGCAATAATCACGGTCATCTTCAATCTTCATTCTGGGGTTGCTCTCCGACAAGCACCCAAGCTTATTACACAGAATCGTACTGTTCGGAGATATTTTTTAAATCATGTAGGGTTTGATATACATCGCGAACACCCCGAGCAAATAGCATGACTTATATAGTTTACATATTTAAATGCTTAACTTTTATTTATCCCTTACACGTCACAGAGACAAGTCAATCCGTTCGTTCACTCAGGTATATTTCGCCTTGCTTTATTTAAGTTTAGCGGTGAGTTAGTGAGATCATACTCAGGAAACAGCGATTCCAAGCGTTGACTAATTCGTATCATTAGTTTAGCCCTATTTTTACGTCTTTAGGTTGACTGCGTTTTACTCCCACCCAGAGGGAATGGAGGCATCAACGTCTTTGCATTAATTTTGTTTTAAGGATATATTGAAGTTTGGACTAAAAGTCAGCGTCATTTTCGTCTGCTATGCCTGCATTTTTATATGAGTATATTATCATTCCGGCTACTATTGCACAAATAATTATTGCTATCATGGTTTTTATTTAGTTTGAGTTTTCCAATATTTTTCAGATTCTTTTGCATCATTATAGTCTAATGTGCCTGCTATAAGAATAGCAGCAAGGAGAAGGATTGTAGCTATTATTACTTCTGTAAGTGAATAGCCGGTGGTGTTTGATTTGTTCTTTTTCATAGTATCAATCAATAAGTAAGTTCACACCTTGATTCGTATTCCTGTTCTGATTTATCATTCAGGTCATAGATTGCATCATGCAATAGATCAGATATCTTGTTGGCGTATTTCTCGCAGTCATTATCGGATACCCATGTATTGTTTTCTAATAAGTGGACTTGCAAATAGCTTATTTTTATACGGCGGTAGTTAAAGCCATCATATTTTGCTTGTATTTCTACCATGAAGCCATTAGAGCAATCTATTTCATCTGAGAAATATTCCCTATTATATCCGTCCAACATTTCAACAGCCTGCTTTACTATAGCCTGTATTGATTCTTCTGATAAATAAGGCTTGTAATCGTTGATATTTAGTTGTTTTGCGCCCATGATTAAAATCTGCTTTTAGATAAAATATTATTCTTTACTCTGTGTGCTTCATCCATCTCTATAGTGCGATATCGACCCTCTTTATATGTTTTTCTAGCGTCTATCTCGCCAGTTTTCATCATTTCATAAAACTTCGTATATCCCACATGTATAAATTTCATGAAATCAGTAAGCTTCATTGTTTCTGGTGCTTTCATGACTGTTATTTTAGGCGGGTTATAGAATATTTGTCGTTTCCCTTATCAACCCATTTGCTGAATTCTACGTTTGGATTTTCTTTTTTGTGTCGGGATAGAATTGCACCAGCGGACAGTTTCTCTTTTAAGGTACATGTAAGGGTTGAACCTACCTCCATGCAGCCTATCGTTTCAGTCCATGAAGTTTTTTTGATTTTTTTTGCTTCCTTTGCTATCATATTAGTTATATTTGTTTTTAATATCGTTATTGATTGTGATTACAAATATAGAACAAAAATAGAACAATAAAAAAATAAAATAAAGTAAATAATAGAACAATTAACTTTATTTAGCAATACGAACTGTTTTAACTTAAAATTGAGGGGATGGGAATAGATGAAAGAAATATTGCCGACTTATTAGTCAGCAATTATTCAGATGCAATAAATGAAAGGGAGGAATGGAAATACAGGGTTAACAGTGTAATACTTATGTCTAGCTCTACGATATTTTCTATAGTTATATCGATAAGTATTGCGTTTGCCCCGATGGCTCTTGGACGCTTATTATGTCTATCCGTTGTATTGAATGGATTGTGTGCCCTTTCCTGTGTGCTTCTTTTATTTGGGCAGCTAGGGTTAAAGAAGCGTTCGGTAAAGGTTTGCCATCAAGAAATATCCAAAATAAAACAATATGCTTGCGAGATAAATAGCGGCGGATATGTAGCTCCTGTTTACGTAAAAAATTATAAATTCTACGATAGGGTGGCAATTTTCTCTTATGTATCCTATGGGTTGATGATTGTTTCATATACTCTATTTGTTGTTATTAGATACTTAGGGTGAATCAATAATTATTGGGTTAGCGAGTCTAATAAAAAATATATTAAAATACCTAATGGAATGCATGTGATGTATAATACTTTGTGAATAGACTTATCAATCATTGATTGTATGTATTCTTTTTCTTCTTTGGTGAATTGATTATCAGACATGATTATAAATATTTAAATTAAACAATATGAGTATAAAACAAAGAGTAGTAACAACGTATTTGCAAGCTCCAAAAGCTTCTAGTTTCGATCAGTATACTAGTGAATGGAATGCTGATGGGTGGATAGTAAAACAAATATCAACATCGCCAGTAGACATCAAAGAAGGAAAAATAAAAGGAGCTTATCTAGGCGTCACCTTTCTCCTTGAGAAGGAAATCCAAGACTAGATAACTCTTCTGCGATTCCTTCTGCATATTCTTTGGCTATTGAACTGAATTCTTGTTGAAAATATTCAACTCCTTCAATACCATATGTAGACGCAATATCTATAGCATATTTTCGTATTGCAAGTTCTAATTCGATGCGAGATGTAGCTTTCATAATTATAAATTTTAAATTAAACAATATGAGTAAATTTATTGAAGTAACAAGTGCTCAAAACGCGCAATCTGTAATAAAGATTGATAGCGTGGTGGCAATAAGCAAAAGCCTAAATGGATCAGCTGACATCAAACTTATGGGCGGATTCGAATTAAACGATAATCGTCCATATGATCAGGTAGTGAGATTAATATTCGGTATAGACGCAATTGATTAGCAAAACGTCAACGGATATATAGTCTGTCAATCCTTTGATTTGTCAGAAGATTTGTTTCCAAATTTTATATATCTAAACATAGTGTCTAGGTATTCCATAGGAACATCACGCCCAAAGCTAAAAAGAAGTTGTTTCCTAAGCTTTTGATCTTTTGATTGATTGATAAAAGAAGCTATTTTCTTAAACATAACACTAAATATATAAACAACAGCGACACACAAATTGGGGTTGCGCATCGCTGTAAGGTTTAAACCTAATTTCTTAATTTATTGCAATCGCCCCAATTGATTACAATACAAATATAGAACAAAATAGAACATGTCAAAAGAAAAAAAACATTATTTACAAGATTTATTAGATCATTTACAACTAAGTGCAGCTTCTTTTTCTAAATCATTAGGCTATGATAGCCCTAATAAGATATATTATATATTGCGTTTTCGCAATGGAGTCAGTATAGAGGTTGCTAGCGATATCATTAAAATATATCCTCATATAAATAGAAGTTGGTTACTAACAGGTGAAGGAGAAATGATTAGATCGGATAAAACGATAGAAGCCAAACAGGTTATGCCTCAATTTGATCTTGCCCCATTAGTAGGACAATATGCTTACGCTGGATATCTAAGCGGATTTGCGGACGTTGAGTATATGGAATCCTTACCTAAAAGACCTATAATAAGGGAACCGGAATATAACGGAGAGTATCTATGCTTTGAAGCAAGGGGAGATAGTATGGATGATGGTAGCTCAGATTCGGTAAAAGAGGGTGATTTACTTGTTTGTAGACCCATATCAAAGGATTTATGGAGATATAAACTACCTATACATAATAACAAGAACTTTGTTATCGTGCATAAAACTGATGGTATAGTAATAAAGAAAATAATACACCACAATATAGATAGTTGTGAAATAATAATACATTCTTTAAACCCGATGTATAAAGATAAAGTATTAAGTCTTAATGATATTACGCAAATATTTATTGTGTATGAGTCAATCCGAAAATAAATATAACTCATATATATTTATTGTATTATCAGTATTTTTAGTAGCTACAACAATAGTATTATTTAATTTGAATAGGGCATATTTGTTTGCTCCACATATTCGGAGCAGTACCAGTCACTAATGTCGCCTTCTATGTAACATATAAACTCGTATCTATGAATACTGTCCTCATCGACAATAAGGGATGATTCGGAAATTGTTTCCATGATTAGTAAATTTAGTTAATTAGACAACAAAAGTTTATTTTTAACAATATACTATATAATAATGTTTAGTTAAAATATATGTTATTCAACATTATATATCCATAATTTTTGTTTTCATAAAAAATAAAAATATGCCCATATGATAGTTCAGACAGATTTAATTATCACTTATTTTGTACCAAATAGATATATATGCTTTAAATAGGTTATTTTTGCAATCTCTTCCTCTCCGCTTCAAAAGCCGCTTAAATAGCGGCTTTTCCTGTTTTAAAGCGTTATTGCAAGCTATTTAATTATGGATAACTATTGACAGCATTTGACTACTTTTCAGTGTTATTTTGTACCAATTTATATAAAAGTACAAAACAAGGTACAAAAATTTATATATTTGTAATTCAAATATATTAGCCTTATGAATAATATTTCCATCCGATACGTATTTGATAGAAAGAACCAAGCGACTAATTCTAAAAAAGGATTACTACAAATTGAAGTTCGAATTATAGGAAAAGTGGATAAAACACTTGTATCTACAGGTATAAAGCTGCTTAAAAATCAATTTTCGGATACAAACGGCTTTACCTGTATCAAGCATCCTAATTATACGGCTATAACTAAAAATGCTAGAGATACATTTAATAAAGTGGAAGCTTTTGTCTTATCGGATAAATGCAAATCGTTGAATGATGTTAAATATTGGAATAAGACAGATTTTAGCGAAATTACAATTATTGACTTTATAGAATCAGAGTTAAGGAGAAGGAATGCATCCGTTACCGTTATAGAATATAATCATTCATTTATAAAAAGATTGAATGAATATGGAAAGATTAAATCATTCAATGATATTACCTATAACAACATAGTAGGATTAGATGCCGTCTTAAGAAAATATATTACTTCTGAGCCTACATTATATAAAAGGCACTCTTTGTTTAAAGGATATGTTCAGGAAGCAATAAATAGAGGTTTATTTAAAGGCCCAAATCCTTATGCATTATTCAAAAACTCAAAAGGCAAATCAAAAGATCCTATATTCTTAACTGAGAATGAGATAGAGAAAATAAAAGAATACACACCGGATTACGGATATTTAGAACGCACTAAAGACCTTTATTTATTCCAGTGTTTTACAGGTCTGGCTTATGCTGATCTTATGAAATTCAGTAAAGAATCAATAAAAGAAATAGATGGATATAAAGCGATACAAAGCAATCGAGAAAAAACAGACGAGAATTTTATAACTTTATTCCTACCCGAAGCAGAACGAATAGCAATAAAGTATAATTACGAACTACCCAAAATAACTAATCAAAAGTATAATGAATATCTAAAAGATGTAGCTAATGGTGCAGGAATAAATAAGCCTCTAATTTCACATTCGGCTAGACATACATTTGCTACCTATTTATTAAATAAGGATGTACCTATTGAAACAGTTGCTAGGGCATTAGGACACTCAAATATCAAACAAACTCAACATTACGCTAAACTGCTAGGTAAAAAGGTAATATCAGATATGAAAAAGCTATTATAAAATAAGCCGCCTATCTTCACAGACAAGCGGCTCGAATATTAACCTTAAATCTAATACCTATGAAAAACACTTATATTTTGAATATTAATTTTTTTAAGAATGAGAATATAATACTTCTGTATCTTATACCTAAATAGAGGGCCAAAGCAATTAAAACAATCGATGTAAACCATATACAAGCCTCCTGATACCAATTCAATTTATTCACTTCTATAGTGTCACCTTTGACCGGATAGGGAACACGGATGGTGTCTGACTTAAATATTGAATCCCTTACAATCTTATCCCGGTATAGGTATTTATACTTTTCTTTAGTCAAAAATACTGTGTCACCTTTCAAATACTTTTCGAAATAGATAGAATCATATAAATGTATTGAATCACGCTGTATTTTATCCCTATATTCGATCTTTACACTCTCAATAGGCACATACTGCATCTTTGTTTTACAGCTCGTAAAAAGCCAGAAAGCAACCAATATAAGGATAACGCATATTATCTGTATTTTAGTAGCCTTTTTCATGGCTTAGTACCTTTAGAATACAATACTTGTTTCCTGTTATGCCCCGAATTATAAGACATATGCAGAAAGTTGTTTCTGCCATCCTGATATAATATAGCCTGATCGAAGTCTAAGCCGCTGCCTAGCAACGCAGCGAGTAATTTTCGAGGATCTTTAACCTGAACATCGGCTGCCTGTCCTTTTGTGTGCTGTGAGTTCGGTACGCCTCCGACTGCCTTATTCGTTTCCTGACTTCTGAACCCGCTATTTATTATAAATGGTTCATTATATATATCCCTTAACGGTTGCAATAGTCTTTTGGCTAACGCTGTTAAATTCAACTGTTGTTGAACATCAGGTATGTTTGATATACCTTTTGCTACTGCTGTATTGGAATGACTTAGTTCTTCCAATGTGAAATTTTTAGTTATGTATGTTGCCATCTTCTTTATCCTTTTCAGTAGTTAGCTTCTTATGTATTTTATTTTCAATTTGACTAAATCGTTCCGAGATATAAATAGATACACCGAAAATAGAGCCTGCGTATAGTAGGCATTGAGCAAATAACCATAATACACTATCATGTATCTCTCCTTTAGCTGATTGCACAAATCCGGCTATAGCTAACCCGCTACCCAATAGAAGCATACCTATAGCACTAGCATATTGTATTTTATCCTTTGTTTCCCGTTTCATTACTGATTTATCTTTTTACTTTAAAAGTACTCACATAAGAAAAGCCTACCATTTATTTAGTAGGCTTGGAGGAAACAGAAGGGGAATAGTTTATATTTTATAAAAATATTGCATTTTTTATTTTTATCTGAACTAAAGTATGACATGTACGTTGTTATTACATATTTATAATTATTGTTATTTTGCAATTAATTTTAAACGTTTCATATTGTTTATATCTATTTATTTACTTATTTTGCAGTCCGATATTACGAATAAACCTATTACAATCACGAAAGAAGGAGGTTTGCGCCGTTAATTAAAGCAACAAAAGCATAAAACTATGGGAGCAATCATATCAAAAATTCAAGCGAAATCTAAATCAAAAAAAATGAATGCGGATAAGCGTTCAGAGGCTACGTCTACAGATCCAACATACAAATTCAGACCAGTAACAAAGGAAGAACGAGAAAGATTGAGAGTAGATGTCTACAACTACATCCTTTGATTATTTTATGTATAGGCCAACAGATAGATTATGAAAACAACTATATCTAAACAAAGTCAGCAATCAGTAGGGAACAATTGGAATAATATTGTTAATCCAAGTTCTCAATCATACACGGTTGATGATATTATTAATGCCTATGAAAAGGGATGTGATGATGGATTGGCTATGTATCTAAAAAAAATGAGAAAAGACCTAAAGAGTAATTTGCAAGGAATCTTACCGGTTATGGAGAATTTCTTTAATTCCATAAACCTTGAAAAAGAACATTGTAAACTCATGCTTCTCCGTTTGGCAGATATAAATAGGTTCAATTTTATTATAGCAATAGACAAAGATGTTTTCTTTAACGACCAATTATGCAGGTCTATTTATGAGCAATCTTTTGATGTAAGAAAACAGAATCCTAATCTTGATATTTCTTTTATGCCATTCAATGGCAGTTTGAATATTGAGAGCCTTAATGCAGATAACTTTATCGCTATTTATGGCAAACCTGAGTTGATAGAATAAAAAGAGGGGCTTTCACCCCTCTTTTTTTTAGCTTGGATAGATATCGAATAGTTTGTTATTAAAATATTTATACTAGGACACTTTCTCTCATTTGCTCCATAGATATAGACCTTATACGGAATAGAACTTCCGCTATAATATAATCGGCATTTTTCTGGAAATTCAAATTTGAACGATACAAGAATGAGACATCCCGACATAGGTTAGATATATGAGACGGTGACAAGGAAAACAATTTAGCCAATTCATCACGCAATCCTCTGATTAAAAACTCGCCTGCAAAGAATCTAGGTGAGTATAACATCAACGCTATGTAGATAAATAGCTGCTTATATTCGGTTGTTTCTTCCGGTGGATAATTCTTTATATCTTTTGATATACTTTTAGCCCAATCATAGATGAATGGCAATGTCTCTAAATCTTCCAGATCGGGAGCCAGTATATCTTTAGCTATCTTGTTTACGTTTGAACGTGTTTTAGCAAATTTCTCAATGTTTGCCAAATCTGATTTTACCTCAATGAAATTATGTTTCTCGAATACATCATTGAGAACATCTACCGGATAAGAACCCACTATTCCCCATCTGGGATCGGTAACCTCGTCTATATCGTAGCCTTTATTCCTGCATATGGCTGTTGCAGCCTTACCGAGATTCTTTGCTATACTGTTACCTACTTTGAACCCTCTTAGCGAAGCATATCCGGCTATTGTGAAATATTCGGGGCGTGTGGCTGTCTTTGCTTTTATCTCGGCTAATTCCGTCTTGATGGATTCTACATCGTTGCTTATTTCAGATATTTTCCTTTCGTGTTCTACTGCTATCTGCGCTTGCTGTAATAGCATTTCGGCAGGGGTAAGAGGAATATTGCTAGGTTCTGCGACTTTATGAAATACCTGTCGGTAAACTTCAAACACAGGGCGAATCTTGCGGGCAATGAAATATTCGAGACAGGAAATAGTTAATATAGCTGTATACGTAATACCATTTTTCAACTCATTGAATGTTACAACCTTCTCATTTTGGAGAAGCTTATAATCTTCGCCCTCTATGAAATTCTTTCTTAGCTCTCTAAGGGCATAATCTTTACGAGCATACACCAACATCCAAACATCATCTAAGTTGATTGGATATTCTTCGTGAGATTGTTTCAACTCTAATACTTTCTGGAAGTATAGCTTGATTTCGTTCTCTGTACTTGTTTTTGTTAAAATAGTTACATTCATAATATTTAAAATTGAAATTATTTCAAAAAGCAAACCCTCACAAGTAACGGATGCATCTCACTTCATCGCAATTACCTGCAAGGGCTGTATATTTTTCTACCTACTTTTGTGAGATGATAGGTTGATACTTCAAATTTACCTACTCTTAATATCCTACTCTAAGGATTTGGCTTTGTAGGATAAACTGTTTGAGTTTTGTTTATGAGTTTAAGCAGGGGCAGTTTGAAGTGATGTGAACCGCCCCTAGAAATGGTTTAATTCTCGTTAAACCTATCGTATATCTCTACCTCTGCACTCTCGCCTATGAAAAACTTGATTGCTTTCACGCATTCATATAATCCGCTGCTAAACTGGTCGGATTCTTTCATGTATTCCAAATCCGATTTCTCCTCTATATCTTTCACCTGTTCGAAAAATATATTACTGCATTCCCTTAGCTTCAATAGTAAGCCGTACAGGTCTAAATTCGCTTTTAATTCTTTCATAATTGTAATAGTTTAATTTATTCTTATTTGATACGTGTTTTGTAGGGGCAGCCAATTTTAACTGCCCTTTTGTATGTGAAATAAAATTGTGGGTTGGTTACGCTACAAGACCTTTGTCTCGCAATAGATTAGATACAATGATATACATCTTGTCAAGGAAGCCCTTTCTGTCGGCAACATCCAGCCATGTCTCATTTTTAGCCTTAGAATAGCTTTTTACCGATACATGGTAATTGTAGTACAAAGTTTGATATATATTATCCCATACGCTTTGCTGTAGCATGCCAGTAGCGGAACAATACCGATTAACCAACATTCTTATCTTATCTCTTAATGGGAGATCCGGTATAGCCTCTGTCGCCACGGGTAAGGCTTTTAATTCTGATTCCGCTTCTTGCTGTTTTTGAATGATAGCATCTACTTTAGTTTCAATTAGGCTAACTCTGTTTTCGAACTCCAAATTAACCCGTGCCTGCATCGCAAACATTTGAGCAGACGTAAGAGGCTTCTGCGCTATTTCATTTAGCCTGTTTTCGCACGAGATGAAATATTGCCGTGCTTCCTTACCTTTGGCATTGCCTTCTACCATTGATAGCTCTTTAGCGCAATCGAGCGTAAGGACATACTGAGTGAGTGTTGTAGCTCCAGTTTCTCGTTTGACAATTTCGTCAAATGAAACATAGTCCTGATTTTCAATAAATCCGTATTTTTTGATACGGTCTTTTATCCACGTTGTAAACTCTCTTTTGCTTCCTAAAAATTCATGCAAAAGTCTTGCGTCAACGGCTTTCTTCCCGTTATGATCCGAAATTGGTATTAATTCATTCATAATATATAATTTTAAAAATAATGCTAAAAAGAAAAGCCACCAATCACTATACGCACGGATGTGAGAGCTGGCGTATCTCTGTGATTGATGACTTCTTATATTTTTGCTTGACGGCTCTCACCTCGTCAGACGTATTTCAAAATTATCTGTTCTATATGCGACAGGCTAACTTTTTAACCTTGCTGCGCAAACTGTTTCCGTATTGTTCGTATATTTAAAAATTTGCTGATAATCTCAGTTGTTTCAAAACCTCTTTTAACTCTGAATTGGTATATCTTTCTGCAATTTCTCTAGAAACGCAGTTGTGATTCATTGCTATTTCGATAGCTCTTTCTTTCGATACTTTATAAACTTTCCTTTTCATGATTGTATATTTTAGTTGTTATCGATCTCCTGTCTATAGTGTCCTGCACAATTCTTTAAGTCTAAGAACACCATCTTTGTATACTGTATGGTGCTCCGGGTAGTCAAATGCCATTCTAGCTATTCTATCGAAATTTTCCAACCAATTTTTTAGATAATGCCATGTATTAGCATTTTTCGAATTTGTCGGTGTTTCATCGAACATGCTTTGCGCCCATCTCCTATATTCAAATAAATTGTCTGTTGTCATAGCTGTATTTTTTAATCCCCTGTATAATGTCCGTTACCATAAAAAGCATTCAGAGAGTTTGCCAGTTGATTCATATCAAACTGTATTGAATTACGTTTAGCAGGCTTCCTTACTTCGAATACTCGGTATACATTATCTGTATCCCTCTTTGCCTTGCTCCAAGCTAATGTTAAAGCCTGTGACATTGTTAAGCCGTCTAATCTTGCGATCCGGTGAGCTAGTTTCATTATTTTGGATTTGTTGTATTTCATTGTTTCGATATTTTAATGTCGATTATCATAATGCAAACATACATATAAATATCGAATGAACAAATGATTTTCGATACTAATATGTCGAATTAACTTTATTTAACTACATTAAAGTATAGAATGTTACTTTTGAATACGATATTTGTATATCGAATTATATAATTATGGGATTAAGAGTAAAAGAAATATTAAAAGAAAGAGGAATGACAATGATTGAATTGTCTGAAAAACTGGGCATTGTGAACGACACACTAACAAGAAATCTGAAAAATCCACAATTAAAAACGCTGGAACGTATATCTGATGCATTAAATGTAGATGTTTCAGAGTTATTTGATTCTGTTTCCAAAGATGAATTAACCGCCTTAATAAATTATAGAGGACAATTTTATGAGGCAAATAATTTGGATGATCTTGAAAAAATAATAGCGGAAATCAAGAAAGTCAAAGAATAATTTATAAGTTTGTAAAAATTTATTAACTAAATCATAAACTTATGAAAAAATTATTCTTATTGTTATTGGTTCTCCCTTTAGTTTTTAGTTCGTGTGGAGGCGATGATGAAAATAGTAAAACGACTTATCAAATCGTTAATAATTTCAGTTACGAATCCGACATTCAAGGTCTGGATGGATCTATGTATGATGTAATAGTATTCTGTTTTGTTGGCGATAACGTAGTAAGAGAGGACCATTACGATAAGGTCGCATCAATGAGTAAATCTGAAATAAAAGAAATGCCTGAAAATTTCGAAAAAATAAAAATATCTTTTAAATTAGCACAACCGGGAACTCCGGCTGGAGATTTATCTAGTAATACAAGAAAATACACAGTGTCATACACTATGATTGAGAAAGGTAAAAATAATACAATAGAGCTAACGGGAAATACAATGCTACAAAATACCTTAAAGTCATCGACACACAAAGAAAAGTCAGACTATGAGATGAATATATATTCATCAATAAAATTACTACATAAATAAAATAATAGTTGTTATAATATATAAAAGGCAATCGTAACAGATTGCCTTTTTATTACAGATTATACAATTTATTATTAGCTAAGGAACTATTAACAAATAATATAGAAACAATTGTAGAGAATATAGCATCAATTAACTTAAGCTTTCAAGCCAATATTGACCATCCCATATTAATATAACTAATTCGCCTATGGCTGATCTCCAAATAGAATTTTCGATAGCCCCAGAAGTAGTCATTATTGCTTTGCCCCCGATGGAATTTGCATTAATCGAGATGCCATTATTGTTATTTATTCGGAAATAATATATTTTCCCTACAGTCGTAGGAATTGGCAGGCTAATTACTATGGCGGATTGATTGTAACAACTGAAATAACAGTCAGCATATGTTGCAGTTGTATTAGAATTTATTTGTCTGATTTTCATAGCAAGGCCGGAAATTACCCCGCCGTTCATTGATATAGCTATATTATTATTTGAACCGGATGCTTGAACCATCAGGGCTATATTTTGCCCTAATCCCCATTGATCTGAAGTATCATTATTTTCAAACCTTGCAGTAGCACGTAAGCCAGTACTTGCGGAAAGTACATTTCCTCCGATCCCAGCGAATGTTTTATATGTATCATTCCTGAAAATAACAGATGCATCATTGTTAAATCCGGTATTTATCAATGATGTCCCCGATATATCGAAGCCACCTATTTTCCCGCTTGTAGCTTCAATAGTCCCTTTTATAAATGCATTATTTGCAATTATCTTACCCCCGTGAGTAACAACAAAAGAAGCAGCATCAGTTGTCGCTGATGGATTAGCCACAAGATTAACGGCTTGCTCTAACGTACCTCCCGCCCAGAAAGCTACATCATCATCGTTTTGCTTTACTCCGTTCATTCCTGCGGTGTTCACCCATACATCGCCCTGCATTAATCCCATTTGAATAAGGGTAGTAAGAACAAGACCACCCTCTATGGTCGTCTCGTTCTGCAAAGCAGTTCGCAGATAATTGAGAGCTTTAGCGTTTCTGATAGCCCCGTTTGCTACTTTCATAGCTTCTAAGTATTGCATATCAGCCACCTTCTTATTTTCGGTGATGGTATTCTCCATCGATTTTAATCTGCTGTACTTTGGCTTTTCACCTACAATATACTCATCTTTACATGTAGCAGGGTATTTATTAAATCCACGGATACGGGAAGCCTTTTCGCCTCCTTCAAATATAATGCTCTGTAATTTTACGGCTTGGCCTAAAGTTAGATCAAGTGAATTAGCAGCTACTTCATAAGGATTAGCCTTACATGTGTAAGTTGCGTTTTCCTCCTGTATGCTTTCCATCTTTGCCTGAGCCTCTTCTAAAAGCTCTTGTTCGGCTTCCCCTACATACTGATTTCCGACCAAAGAAATATCGAAGTTATATAGTACATAATAATCGCCGATACGCGGACACATAATATCATTAGGAACAATAAAATCGGGATTATCCTGATTATTTATTATCTCAAACTCTTGTCCGTATTCTTCTGTTTCGTGGAACGCTAGTTCAAAATCACGTCCTGACAAGAAGCTGTTTTCTCCGAATTGAAGAGAAAGAGTAAGTCCGGGTAGAATATAATCTTTGCTGAAATTCAATCCTGAATCTTTGAAATAAAAAACCGTCATTTCTATTCCGTCATCATTCTTGGTAGTTGCTGTTCTAAGGGCTGTAATCGTTCCTGTACGGCGTGGATAGATGTTATCGAATGTAAATACCTTCTCTATTATCTGCTTTCCTAGCATATTCGGGAAAGCATCTATGTAGTCCCCATTCGAGACCGGAAGACGTAAGCGTTTTTGTACAATAGCATCTACGGCCTCATTATTTCCGGTACTTCTGTAATTAGTAGGGATATTACGTGTTGAGCCGAATGCATACATGCGTGTACAATATTCATCGCTATTCTCATTTGATCGGGTAATATCAATAAGTTCTATTTCACGTCTAAGTATTATAGGACTTCCTTTCGAATAACTACCTACAAGATTAATAGTCTTAGTCGCATAATCCGGATACCATTCACAGCCAAAAGCTTCAGCTAAATCTGTAAGCATATCGAATACATTTTGTGAACTGAATGTCAGGTTTTGCATCTCGGTAGGTTCTACAATCCCGACAGTCCATTCTTCACCCGTATATGCGCTTATGTTATCGCAAGCTATCTGCAAGAATTTGTCAGCCTTTTCCATCAAGGACCATTCCGACTCTTTTAGATCCTGATAAATATAAAAACAGATGAAGTCTAACCAAAACATCTCCGGAGCCTCGAATTTAGGTTCGTAGTTATAGCTCTGTGCATTATTTTCCGTTGGCTGACAATCAGTACGCATCATATACCTGATGCCCTTATAGTCTATATAATCAGTACGAACAAAGTCTATCTTAGTCGGATAATTAAATGAGAACTGAATATAATGCTCAGACATAAGCTCGTTAGCCTGCTTGAAATCGTCAGGCATCGATATACAAGCTTTCGGGTTGAATACGCCTTCTTCGTAAACATAAAGCTGTTTATTATAAGGAGTATTGTCTATATTTCCTACTCTGATCATACTAAAATATATTTTATTTTCATCGCTTTTATTTAAATATTAGAGACTTACTTACAGAGTTGGAAGGGATTTTTAATATCGCTTTTTCACTTCGTTTATTATGAAATTACCCTGTTTTGATTTTCCTGAATTTCCTGGATGCACCCCATCTGATAAGTCACGCCCAACACCTCCTATTACTTCAAATTTTTCACAAATTCCACTCTTATTATAGCAGTCAAAATATTCTACTGACATACCATTGCATACACCTTTGATAATATCTATTTTGGTAATCAGTCCTACATTATCTGTTGGATTGGCTCTCTGAATTGGCAGAGCTATAAATAGTTTAAGACTTGGATATGCGGTCAGTAATGTTTGAGAACACCAACGAACTGCCCCTGCCATAGTAAATAAATCTACTGACGAAAGGTCTTTTCCTGCAAGTGCTGTTTCAGCATTACCATTCGAAATTTCACCATTAGTACCATACGATAACACCATAATATTAGGCACAGGATAATTACCATTGGTAACTTCTTTAATGAACTTCTGAATATGTACAACAGAGCAATTATTAGCTCTTTTCTGAGCTTCTACTTCATTAGGCACTACCCCATAATCTGACGATATACCTGCGAAATTTGGGTCTTCATAATCCTGTGTCTCATAAGTGATATTATTATATACTATCCTTCGTTTACTCCAGCATGATGACCCTACCGCTTCATTATGGAAATTCGCAAATTTCAGTGTATTAAATAATATATATGCCCAACTTCCAGGGTCTGATGTTATACTATCACCAGATATGCCAATATTCAATGTTTCAAAACCTGTTTTATTAATATATGCATTAAATTCTGAAAGACTTACTACGTCAAGACCATTTACATATGCTTTTAAAGTAAATGAAACGTGACCGGATAAATATATATATACTGCATTTGAAGGTATATTCAAATCGTAATTCTCATAAATAGTGTCGGAGTCATTTCCATTTATCTCATGGTTTATATAATTATCATTTATATCTGTATATATAGCAGAATGAACAGCGCTACCTCTGGGCTTCAGTGTAACTCTCATTTTCCTATCCAAAGGAACTGCTAATTTAATATGTTTGTATGATGCAGGTATAAGTGCACTTACCCTTACTTTATTATTGTACACTTCATAAAAACCCTGGTCTAGTATAGTAGAAAAATCAAAAGCAGGGGTAGCTGGTTCAGTAGTTTTAAGAGGTTCTAACATTTTTAAATCTAATTCTGGTATCGGTGCAGGATTTCCGGTATTTATCCATATTCCTTTTACCTCACAAGCATACTGCATTCCTGCGACATTTGCAAAGTCTCCCGGATTGGGACTAGTTTCTAACGTTAATAAACTAGATTCGGTAGTAAAATAACCCTTGTCGTGTTTACTCCTATCTTCAATTACAGATAGCCTTTGGTCTATGCCATTAACTTGTTCCTGATTTGCCTTTCTCAGCAAAGGATATTTCTTTGCAGTATTAACCCCTCCTTCCTCATGGGATACAACAGCGAATGTATTACTATCATCTTCGGTAGTTGGAAGCTGTGATATTTCTTGAAATTGCAAGTTTTCCATATACTTATATTATTTTAATTTATTATTAATATTTTTCCTTTATTAGTTAGCATAAATAATTGAGAAGACAATGCTATAAATTTGCTTTCACGTCTATCTAAAGGATTATCTTCACTAAAACGGACAGATAGACGGCCGTCTGCTAATCCAGTACCATTTGATAGATTTATATAATCGGTTACTCTTAGCTTGTAAATAGTTTTTAGTGCCATTACTTTAAGCTCAATAATTCCTGTAAGTTCATCAATGAAAGAATCAAAGTTCTCCAGATATTCATCGGAAGAATCGCATGTAAAAGCAAAAATCAACTGTATACTATCTTTAGCTTGTGGCTGTGGATTGGAAATAAATACTTGCTTTCCGGCTTGACTTCTTGAATCATTAGAAATGTATTCTTTAGGATTAGCCGGTATTTTAAGATTATTAAATCCGTCATCCAGTTTTACTTTCCATGTCGTCCATGCATCTTTGTCATTGATATATAATTGCCCCTGCATTTTTTATTTTAAAGGTACATAGACAGAAAAAGCCTACCATGTTATTAGTAGGCTTGGAGTAAACAGAAAGTATTTTGTTTGCTATTTATAGATTATCTAATTTACTATTCATTTGACCTAATCTCTCATTCATCTGGTAGAGTGTATCATGTATCATAATATTACCGCTGTATTGTCTTTTTCTATTTTTAATTCTCCATCTATATTTACAATAAGAACTACTGAGTAATTTGAAGCATTGACAGTTACTTTAGCCCCGTGCATGACTATGATCTTTGTCACATGCTCATTATCGGATACATTTATAGCCGCTGATGTATTGCCTACTATTGCTATATTTTTAGCCCCATCTATAGCTATATCGCCTTTGTCTACATAAATATTAAATTCTTTGAGATCGCAATCCATATTTCGCCACTGATCAATAGATGGATATTTATTCTTCTCGCAAAATTCCCTTCCCTGAGGGGAAAATAATAAGACGGAAAGTTTAGACCATGTGTCCATACCGTTGGCCCTATCGCATATACCTAGCCCCTTTGCCTGACTTATTATATCTGTTGGTTTTATTTTCATAATATTGTTTATAAATTATCTAATTTATTATTCATTTGCCCTAATACCTCATTTATTTGAGGTAAAACACGAGACCACTTCTCTATATCAGATACTTTATAAAACATTTGCACCTGTATATTCCTATTTTCTTCTATCATCCGCTCTATTCTCAAAGACGATTGACTTAATGCGCCCAAAGGCATAGCAATAGTGTCAAAATTGAACTTCTCGCTTACGGGCTGATTCCATTGTGCTATACGTGCTACATTTTGGTCAATAGATATAAGATTCATTTGCATACCCGTAAATCTACCCTCTAGGGCGGTCGCTGTGTCCTGCGACATTGTTTCAAATCCTCCGGATGATGCTTTTTGAGAAGAATTCTTATCGCCTTGTAAATATTTATCAGCCCATGCATATTTATTATCAAGGTTGCGAGTTGCTTCGTCTATAACTTTCTCTAAATTGGCTTGTTCCGTTGAATCAATGATTCCATCTGACAGATAACCCAGTATCATTTCTCTTATTTTGGCTATTGTAGGGGCGAGGTCAGATTTGAGCATTTCTATAATAACACCCTTTATCATGTTTTTAACCACATCCTTCATAGCCTTAGCTCTATCTTCTCCAGCGGCCCATGCATCGGCGTAGGCTTGTGCGAATTCATCAATAGCTTGTTTTATATCCTCTCCGAATATGGCGTCTTTTGCCTTTTCCTTGTTATCTTCAATTATGAGATCTATATCATCTATCTGTTTTTCCAAGTCTTTAACCCTGTCCCAATCGGTATTCTTTTTATCTTTTTCTTCATCTATCTGTTTTTGTATGAGTATTTTCTGCTGTTCTAGTAACTTATTATTCTGGTTTATCAAATTGGATGCATCTTTAGAATAAGCCTTATCTATAGCCCTCTCAAGTTTATCATATGCTTTTCCTAAGGCGTCTACTTGTTCTTGAAGCTTCTGTATTCTTTTCTCATTTCCTCTATCAGCCAATTTGCCCCAAACAGTGACTAAAGATGATATTCCTGATACTACGTTTTTTATTCCACCGACGACGTCCCCTGACATGATTTGACCTACACCAGCAGCTGTAGAACCAAGACCCGCTATCGCATCTGTTACAAGACCGATATCTTCGCCTAGCTTTTCATCACCAATAATATTCGATAAGTCGTCACCGAATGATTTTAGCGCCGGGGTTATACCTTGTATTGCGCTGCCAATGCCTGAAATACCCTGACCTATATTCTCTTTACCACCTTTCTTAATTAAATCATAAGCGTCTTTTACTTGGCTCTCAAACTGCTTAAATGGGCTTTTACCCCCTAAATTACCTTTTAGCTTATTGATGGCATTTCTAAGGGCTTCGACCTCTTGTGCTGATAGTTCAAGCTTTTTTAATTCTGATTCACTAATACCTAAATTTAATATATCTTTCTTCGATACGTTTTTGCCGTCAATAGTTGCATTTCCCTGTTCATCTTTTACAGCAGCAAGATAATTCATTAGCATCTCTGCTTTGTCAATTATCTTTTGGATTTCCCCAACGCTTTTTAGTGATGAATCAGCAAACAATTGAGCCATAAGTTTAGCACTATTCTTAACCGAGTTGTCTAGTTCGTCAAGTGCGTTTTGTTTTTTGTTCTCAAGAGCCGCCTTTTCTCCGTCCTGTGTTGCTTGAGATATTTCCTGATTATATTTTTCAATAATTGCCTTTCTTTTTTCCTGATAATTTCCAAACTCAATAAAATAATCATTCCATGCCTTGTTTGCTGCATCTATTTCTTCATTTACTTTTGCGGCTATGTTAAAACCAAGAATATTATCATATTGGGATGTGTCTACTTTCACGGAAGAAGGATCGAATACCTTCTTTACATATTTCTTATCTTGTTTAAGATTTAATTCTTCTTGCGCCTCGAACTTCTCACGTTCATTTTCTATAATTTTGCGTATATAATCTTCTTTCTGACGCTCTAAAGCTTGAATTTCGAGTTTATTATCGTGATCTCGCTGCTTCCTTATTCTTTCAGCGGCATTTGATATAGAATTAATATAGGCCTGCGCTTCTTGATTTGCTAAATCCTCATTTTGGCGCCGCCTCTCTAGTCCTTGCTTGTCTAAAAGTTGACTTATTCTCTCATTCTGATCTGAAACTTCCTGAGCTTGCTTCCGTGCTTTTTCGGCGGCTGATTCTTCGGATTTATCTGCTTTACTTTGTCCTGATGAAGATTTACCACTTACAAGGTAACTAAGACTGTCTTCTGCATCTTTTATTTCTTTTACCTTTTCTTCTATTGCCTTTGATTGACTTTCTTTGACAACTTTACCTGATTGCAGATCTTCCAACTCCTTTTTTAAGTCGGAAACCTTTTTTCTTGCATCCTCTGTTTGATCTGAAAGCGATTTTATTGATTTAGTAGTATTTTCAGTAGCTTTATTTGATGATTCATCTACCCCAAAACGCTCTTTAGCCTTTTTATCGATATCGGTTGTTATCTTTTGGGCATCACGAATATTCTTAATATATCCTTCAATGGCCCTATTAACAATAACATCCCCTTTCCCTGCAACATAATCTAATACGGATAGCGAACTCTTATCTAAATCCCTACCCTCTAATATAGCACTTCTAATTCTTGCGAAATATTTAGCTGCTGCCTCTTTATCATCAAATTTTGAATATATCCTATCCTGTATTTTTGTTAGATTTTCATTTATAACTGTATCTAATCTATCCGATTCTTGCTTTATAAATTTATCATATTGCCTTGCTCCGAAAGATTTCATTATACTTTCTGTAAGCTTTTTATATGTTGAATCTAATAAACCTACACGATCTATTTCTCCTTCTAATCCTTGATAATATTGACCATATTTACTAACTATCTGATCTTTTATCTTTTTATATTCCTCGCTTCCTTTCTTCGCCGCAGATAATTCACCTTTTAGTTTTACTAATTCTCTAGTTTCGGTAACAGATGCTTTGCCAGATTCAAGCATGGACTCATTCAGTCTGTTTTGAGCTTCTTCTGCTTCTGTCTGATATGTTGCTAACTTATATATTCCATACCCAAGTGCTATTGCAGCAGCAGCAGCCCAAGCGTATGGACTGGCAAGCATTGTTTTATCGAGGAATGCTTGCGCTTTTTGCACTCTTTCAGTCCAAAGCCACCTTAAAGCCAGAGATTTATTAAATATGCCATTCGATGCAGCTACCATTTCCGTAATAGCTGCATTTGTTATCATGGCTGCTCTATGAACCCCATAAGTAGCTATAAGACCTAATAATACTTTACCTAAGGTCTCATAATTATCAACTAACGATGAAACAGCATTTATGGAAGTATAAATAACACCTTCCGAATCCTGTCCAATTTCGTTAAACATTAACTGAATGGAGTCTTTAAGCTTAGATATTTGTCCTGTAACAGAGGCATTTTGTTTTTCCATCAGGTTGTAAAACTTACCGCCTTCACCTGACATATTCTTAAAGGCTTGTTCTACTTGTGGAAATCCTATCTTGCCTGCCTCTACCATATCGTATATCTCAGCACTCGTTTTGCCTAGCATTTTGCCTAATTCGTCTACTATAGGAATACCAGCCATTGCAAAATCCCTAATCTCACGACCTTGCAATTTACCTAACGCCGATACCTGTCCGTAATTTATCGCAACTCTCCATAACGGAACAGATACACCAGCAGCTACATCACCCAACATTTTAACAGTATCTATCGCTTTTTCAGAGGCGATACCCATTGCAATAATCTGTTTTGTATTATCCGCAACCTCAGTAAGAGTAAAAGGCGTACTTAATGCTAGTTTTTTAATGTCAGCCATCATCCTGTCAGCTTTTTCTTTACTACCTAGCATAGTTTCAAAAGCTATCTGCAATTGCTGTATTTCGCCCCTAACACTTATTATTTCGCTACCAAGTTGTTTTATTTTATCAACTCCATAGGTAATACCGGCAAGTGCAGCTCCTTTTTTCAATAAATCTACTAATCCATCAGATGTTTGAGATGTAGATCTAGCAGCCCTTTCTTGCTCTTTTGAATATCTATTTACCTCTGAACGTAGAGCATTATATTGTATGGTTGTCTTTTGGAGTTGACTATTAAGCTTATCATAAAGAGCAGGGTTAGCTGATCTTTGCATACTTACTAGAGCTGACGAAAGTTCGTCGATCTTTCTTTTTAGGTTAATAACCTCTTGGGCATTCGCCTTTATGTTTATTGCTGATCCCGGCATAATTTTATATTTTTCTTGCTTCTGATTCTACTTTTAAAAATCCGCTACTTACCACATCGTAACCTTTCGCTTCCACCCATGTACAATACTCCATTCCATTACCGCACACAAGTTCTATCCCTACGCCATCCATATATTTGTCAAGAAATGCACCCATAGTCGGCATCTTAATACCTTGAAATAGTACTTTCCCATCTTTATACACTCTATAAGAATTTGCGTTTCTTAGATTTTCTGTATGGTCCATATAATCTTTAGGCACACTATTTTGTCCTTTATGTCGTCTTGCCTCAATTACATAAGCCTCACCTATACGCATCATTTTTAAGATAAGCTTTCTCTCTTGTGCTTCAATTTCCTTGAACACATCGTCAATTCCGCTTAGGTCTACATCTATCTTTATCATCCTTTTATGAATTTATATAACCATTGCTTTAGAGTATCCCTTTCTCATGTATAAGTGTGAATTACCTCCTGTAGTAAGGAATAATTCAATAGCTTTTCTTATATATTCCTCACCATATTCCTTATATCTATTTGGAAGCATGTGAGAACCAACGCCTAGTCTTTTATTCCATCCTTTTAATGAATCTTCTATTCCGTTAACTTTAATCATTAATAAACCAGTTCTTTTTGAATTATAACTGCTAGTTACCCATCTACAGTTTGATGGCTCGTAGTTTCCATTAGAATCTATCCTATCTATGGTTAGCTCGTCTGTATATCCATTTGATATAGACCAATTTCTAAATGACTCAAAGCTATCAGTCCATTCCTTACAAACCTTTACTCCTTTTCCACCGTAATACGAGTATGCGTAATAGTTAGAATTATTACATCTATATTTCATTTTAGACCATATATTATATAATCTAGTTTTGGTTTCTCCATGCGTTATTTTCAGTTTACGTTTTAAACACCCACAACTTCTGGTACCACCTAATTTTAGTCCGCTTATTGATACATACTTAATATTGCCACAGTCACATATACATTTTATTTTAGTAGATTGAGATATTTTGATTCTTTTTAGGTCTATAACAGTAAGTAAACCGAATACATCACCTATCTTAATATTATATTTTATACTTGACATTTTATCTTAGTTTATATTTTATTATTCAAATTCAACACAACAAACATTATCCTTTAATATTATCACCAAATAATTCTTGACTGCTAGTTTGCCTTATTATATCCCCTGTGGCTTCTCTTAATTTATCCCTTTGCATCATTATTAGATTGCGATACGGTATCTCATTAACAACTTCTTTATATGATAAATTTAAGTTTTCCATAAAAGTGGATATTTGTCCGAAAATTGATTCGTTGCCTATTACTTGGGATTTGCTATTATTCTTGCTGCGCTCAAGGCTGAATTTGCATATAGAAAAAAATTCTTAGTATCTATCAATCCTAATATTACATCAATAGCGATACTTATTTCATCCTGTGTAACGCTTGGATCTTCATTCATCCATTCGTTGTATATCTTGTCCGCTAATTGAATATCTGATTCAATAAATCTGCTTATTCCTCTTAGCTGATATTTTGATATTTCAGGTATCTGGGTGACTAATGATAGGTTAGTTTGGTCTTTTAAATTAAAATCTATCTTGGCCCATTCACTAAGTCCTAGGCACATTGTCTTAATAGTTGGTGATTTTACTTCATAAGCCTTACCCCCTATGAATATTGTCTTATAATCTAATCCTAAAAGTGCCTCAGATACTAGTTTAGCTGCTTCGTTCATATTATTTTTATCGAAAAAGGGCAAGCAGTAAACACCGCCTGCCCTTTTGGTTATACATAATTATTTTCTTATCCTATGACTGCTGCGTCTACGGCTGATTTGCGAATCTGAACAAACCCTTCTATTGCTGTATCGGGAACCATCGCTGTAGCTGTTACTAACATACCTATTGCATTATCTACGGTTGAATCTCTACATTGAATGAATGCTTTAGGGAATACGATATAAACTCCGTCCTCAGTCAAAGCAACTACAGACTTATAAATGTTTTGTTTTGTTGCCGGAGCTGCGTATTTATCTGTTCCTGCTGTTCCCCCTTTGAAGTCAGCAATAGTTGTAAAATCAAACTTCCCTACTGTGAAAGTGATGACCTTAGCACCTTTTGCAGTAGTCCCACCTCTATACACTTCGCCTGTTAGTTGATCATTATAGAAACTTGTAGTATCTTCTGCCTCGTCATAATTCCATGTGTCTTGATGAACATTAGGAACTTTCTTTGTGTCTGCATCTGCTAAGAAAGCCTTTAGTTCAGCAGGTGTAAGCCCTTTTGTAGGGTCTCCTGCGACAGGTGCAGTTGCTGCGGTCAATATATCGGCACTATGAAATATAGCTGATATGCCTATTCTTGAAATGTCTGCCATAATCTTTATAATTTAAAATTTGAATTTGTTACTTTTAATCTTACGTTTAAGAAGTCGCTCCTTGTTTCGGGATCATCTTCTTGTATGATATCTTCTAGTCTATAGTAAAGTGTTTGACCTTCGTGCTCAATGATTGTCCTTCTGAAAAACATCTTTTCACATTCTTTTTCCAAAATATTCAGGCGTGGCGCATTAGGTATCAAATAATATTTACCATCTGCGTACACATCTTTTATCATTGGCACATAAACGCAAACACGTGCGTATGTCTGTTGCCAGTCGGAATTATCAGAAGCATTTACAAGCACAACAATACGTTCTTTGACATCTTCTTCTGCAACCGGCTTATGCTTATCCTTTACTATTTCGGGTATTACTCCGAGAATAGGATTAGCTTTGACGGCTTTAATTAGAATGTTTTTTATGTCGTTTGTTGAGATCATATATAAATCTGAGTGTAATTAAGTGCAGTTAACCTCTTAACGTCTACTATTTTCCCCTGACCTCTTATAATATCCCCCTCTTTCACGATAACTTCATTGTCTATATTTAAATCGTCTCTACGATCAAGATTTATATAGTGAGTTGGATTTATACTCATCCCTGCATAAGCTGCTTTTATTTGGACTGTAACATCATGTAAAAAACAATCACACAAATAAACTTCCTGTTCTCCTCCTGTTCCGGGTATTAAATCACCGTTTTCGTCTCTTTCAGAAGGAGTAAAGACCTTTTTATACAGTTTATGAGGTTTGAAATACATAATTACCAGATATCAGAAGCGTCACTAATCTTTGAAATATCGTTTAGAGTATCCTCAATGCCAAGTTCATTACATAACCAAGCGTAATACTTCAATAGAGCGTCATTGTCATACGAGATAGAGAATCCACTTTCAGAAATAGATTTCGGACGCAATAATAATTGAGGTATAACACTGCCAACTAAGGCTAGATATACATCATTCTTATTTTCTTGCGTAAACTCGTCAGTCAATGAGACTGTCATTGATATATCAACCAAGTCAGCCTCCGACAACTCAATGCCGAAGGTCTGAAACTTGCTTGTTATGTAATCTTTTATTGTCATTTGGATGCTTTCTTAGGCTCTTTTTTAACCTCCGGCTTTTCGTTTTTGACTTCTTCCTTAACCTCAATTTCGATTAATCCCCTAGACAGCAGATCGTCTATTCTTGATTCTTCAGTAATATCAATGACATCGCCCGGTTTATACTCCTTCGAAAAGTCGTATTTATCTACGAATTTGCTTAATACTTTTACGTTCATGCCTGTAAGATTGAAGTGTCAACAATAAGCACATCGTCACGACCTACGAAAGCAGGGATAGCCCACATATCATAATCCAAGAAACGGCCCTGATCGTTGCGCCACATACCTACTAGATTATCATCGAAAGTAGAGTAAACCTTATTAGGTATAGGGTCAAGCATTTCCAACGGGTCAGAAATCTTCATCACGGCTACTTTCTCGGCAAGCATGGCAACTACGCGATCATCCTTGAATAGACATACCCCGGCTCCCGCTTGATTGGTAGCTTGTGAATCTATAATTTCAAGAGGCGCAAGCGTCACGGCTTTCAAATAAGAGTTTACCGCATCAATAGTAATAAGCCCTGCATTTTGGAACTGATACATACCTACGGTAAGTCTTACACTATCGGCAAATGTCTTATCCAAAATCATAAGGTTGAAAGTAGCATCACTTACACGATACTTAACTACTCTCTTACCTTTCGCCTTAGCTTTATCTTTCAAGTCTTTCAGCGTTCCGATAACATCCATAGTTGCAGCGTTAGCCTGAGACCATATAGCACCCTTAGATATACCGTATTTAGCTATTCCAACAGGAAGTTCGAAGAAGTCAGACCCTTTAGGATTGTTTACTAGACTTACGGTAAATGTACCGTTTGACAAACCTTCCCAATAAAGGGAATCCATACGTTTGTGAGGTGCTATTACGGCTCTTTCGAAAGGATTAAATAAGAACTGAATCAATTTGATGTATTCAGCTTTATATTGTTCCTGTGAAAGATTAGTAGCACGGCTGCGCAAACGTCCTTCCATATATAAATACCTTTCCAAACGGTCATTATCATATTGCCATTGTCCGGCCGAACGAGTAAGAGCTCCTATGATTTGCCCTGCTTGCGGCATGGTTTCCAAAGGTTTCTTTGCGTTCTTTTCTACGATATTACCTATCTGTGCGGCAGTCCATTCAGCCGTAAAAGCTTGGAATGACTTAGATGCTTCGTATTCCACGGCAGATACTTCATTCTTCCAATCTGCTTTATATGTGGAAACTTTCATATTTTCCTGAATAAACGCATCAAAATTTTTAGGTTCTGACAGTTTATCTATTACATTTCCGTATTGTGACATATTTTTACCTCCTTTTAATTAATGAATTGATGTCTTGATGTCATTTTAGTCTTGAGAGAACTTGACACCGGATAAGGTAAATTAGCTCCCTGTATTTCGTAAGCTTGCAATGTTGCAGATACAGAAACAGTTCCCTTTAGAGGTTTAGGCGCATAATTAAGCCCGATGTTTTCACCCGAAGCACTTTCTAATATTGCACCCAGAGATACAGCACCTAACGCATTAGCCGTAATAGTGATTACGTCATAATTAGCGTTCGATGTATTGATTGTTCCTACCGTAACGGTGTTACTGTTAATACCTATAACGTCAGTTGCTACAAGGATATGACCTTTTGCAATCTGAACTTCGGTATCTGTGGTTAGTACGGCTTTCGTTACACGTGCAGTTTTAACGACTTTGGCTTTTCTGTTTGCGAAATCTATTGACAAAACAGTGCCTTTTGGCAAGTCAGTTAATGTCTCGGGTAGATTGGTTTTATCGAGTTCAAAACCGCCTGTAAACCAATCGCATGTATCTTCACGCCATAATACCTTTTTAGGATCGTCTGGACTTGTGTTTTCTAAATACATAATTTGTTATTTTTTTTCTGTTTGACTATTGCCCATCTCCTTCATCAGATTTACGAATCCTTCTTTTTCATCTGATAGAGGATGTCCGGCGTTACCTTTTTCAAGCCCTGCGGTTACAATGTTCTGTTTGACTCCTGAAAGCGTTGTGTTAATAGATGCTTCGTCTGCATCATCAGCAATAATAAAGCCTTCATTGATTCTCCATTCAGGTATACCGAGTTCTTTTGCTTTGCCGATAATTGTAGCCTGTCTTGCTGCCTGTGATTCTTTAGCTTTATAAGCGTTCAATTCGTCTTGAATTGGCTTAACTTTAGAATCGAAGTAAGCGTTAAACTTGGAGTCTAAATCATCGGGCTGTGTTGGTGTTGGTTGTG
>LSQA01000015.1_pt1 | contig 54941 bp, 71 predicted proteins | sample 651271 | NCBI WGS metagenome assembly LSQA01 (sample SAMN04438314, study PRJNA306036) | termite gut metagenome | isolation source: viral DNA filtered from gut of termites from termite colony 3 | host: Coptotermes formosanus | place: USA: New Orleans, Cypress St. | collected 2013-06-21 | reverse complement strand
TCTAATGAATGGCAAACGAGGAAAGATCTACTTCGAATCAAGGACGAAAGAGACCTCCAGCAACTACGCCGGAGGCTCGAGAGAACCAAATGATCTCTCTTGCAGTTGATTTAGCAGAGAGACAACTGCAAAAGGGAACGGCCAGTTCTCAAGTCATCACACATTTTCTCAAATTGGGCTCGACAAAGGAACGAATTGAGAAAGACATTCTGGAAAAGCAGAAAGAACTCATCTCTGCTAAAACTGATGCCATCAAATCTTCTAAAAAGATTGAGGAACTTTATGGTCGTTCTCTTGAAGCAATGAGTTCCTACAAAGGCGGTAGTGATGAAGGAGGGGAGGACAATGATTACTAAATGTTACACAGAAGTTATTCGTCTTTCAACATTTCAAGAGCGTTATGAGTATCTAAAACTTGGAGGAGTTTTTGGAAAGGCCACATTTGGATTTGATAGATACATAAATCAAGCATTCTACAAATCAAAAGAGTGGTTAACAGTTCGCAATCATGTTATCGTTCGAGACAACGCTTGTGATCTGGCAATTCCTAATAGAGACATTCTTGCTGGGATTCGCGTTCATCATATGAATCCAATAACAATCGAGGATTTTGAAGATGGAAACAATACGATCCTTGATCCAGAATTTTTAATCTGTGTCTCTTTAGATACACACAACGCGATTCATTTCGGAAATGAGTCATCACTTATGGCATTGCCAAGAGAACGAAGAAAGGGGGATATGACACCATGGAAAGTATTTTAATTAGCATTAAAAAACTTTTAGGGGTTGCAGAGGATGATGATGGATTTGATCAAGAATTGCTGATGCACATTAACAGCACTTTTATGATTCTGAATCAACTTGCGGTTGGGCCATCTAATGGGTTTCTCATTACTGATTCAACTAATACGTGGAATCAGATTTTGGGAGCAAGAACTGATTTAGACATTATTAAGTCTTACATCTATCTGCGAGTGCGATTACTGTTCGATCCTCCTCAGAATAGTTTTCTTGTCGAGTCTATAAATAGACAGATTACGGAATTTGAATGGCGAATGAACGTTCAAGCGGAATCAGGAGTTACAGTTAACGAGGAGCCATAAGAATGTCTCTTTCGAATAGCGCAACTCCAAAATACTATGCTGAATTCCGCGAACAAGTTCTAAAAGGAAAGATTCCTGTTTGTCGAGAGATCTCGCTCGAGATGAATCGCATTGATGATCTCATCAGAAACCCTGGAGTTTACTACGATGATGATGCTGTCGAAGGGTTTGTACGCTATTGTGAAAATGAACTAACACTAACTGATGGATCCAATCTGCACTTGCTTGATACATTCAAGTTATGGGCTGAACAGATCTTTGGTTGGTATTACTTTGTTGAGCGTAGTGTGTATAAACCAAATCCAGATGGAAAAGGTGGTAAGTATGTAACTAAGCTTATTAAGAAACGCTTAATTAATAAGCAATACTTAATTGTAGCTCGTGGAGCTGCTAAGTCTATGTACATGAGTTGCATTCAGAATTACTTTTTGAATGTTGACACGTCAACTACGCATCAGATTACAACCGCCCCGACGATGAAGCAAGCTGAAGAAGTTCTTTCGCCAATACGAACTTCTATAACTCGGGCTCGTGGACCACTCTTTCAGTTCTTAACAGAAGGTTCTTTACAAAACACAACTGGATCAAAAGCAAATCGAGTAAAATTGGCATCAACAAAGAAAGGAATTGAAAACTTTCTTACTGGTTCATTACTTGAGCCACGTCCAATGACTATCGATAAGCTTCAAGGTCTAAGACCTAAGATCTCAACGGTTGATGAGTGGCTTTCTGGCGACATCCGCGAAGATGTTGTTGGAGCTTTAGAGCAAGGTGCGAGTAAACTCGATGACTATCTCATTGTAGCAACATCATCTGAGGGTACAATACGTAACAGTTCCGGCGACACAATCAAAATGGAACTGATGGACATACTTAAAGGCGATTATGTGAATCCTCATGTATCAATCTTTTATTATCGTCTTGATGATGTTAACGAAGTTGCATATCCAGAAACATGGCTTAAAGCTAATCCCAATCTCGGAAAGACTGTAACCTATGAAACGTATCAACTCGATGTTGAAAGAGCTGAAAAAGCTCCATCAACTCGCAACGACATCCTTGCAAAACGTTTTGGAATTCCGATGGAAGGTTACACATATTTCTTCACATATGAAGAGACTCTTCCGCATCGTCGTATTGACTTTTGGTCTTTACCTTGTGCGATGGGAGCCGATCTTTCTCAGGGAGATGACTTTTGCGCATTCACATTTCTCTTTCCTTTACCACGTGGTGACTTTGGAATTAAGACACGTTGTTATATATCGAGTTTGACGTTAATGAAATTACCAGGAGCCATGCGGTTAAAGTATGATCAGTTCATTGAAGAGGGATCTTTAATGGTACTTGATGGGACGATTCTTGACATGATGGATGTATACGAAGATCTTGATGAATTCATTCTAAAGTCTAAGTTTGATGTTCGTTGTTTTGGCTTCGATCCATACAATGCTAAAGAATTTGTTGAGAGATGGGAAAAAGAGACAGGCCCTTATGGAATTGTCAAAGTAATCCAAGGCGCTAAGACTGAATCAGTACCCTTAGGAGAATTGAAGAAACTTTCAGAACAGCGCATGCTTATCTTTGATCAAGAACTCTTCACTTACACTATGGGAAACTGCGTGACAGTCGAGGATACAAATGGTAACAGAAAGCTGTTTAAGAAACGGTCTGATCAAAAGATCGATGCCGTTGCAGCTATGATGGATGCCTTTATAGCCTATAAACAAAATAAGGAGGCGTTCGAATGAGTGATATAGTAACTCCTGCTTCCGATCTCGGCCGAACGGCCTACAACAATGCTGCACCTATTCCTTTGAAGTATCTACTTTCAGATGGCTCAATAGTTTCAGGTTTGCCAAGTGGAGGTGGAGATGGGAGTGGTTCTGGAGAAGTCGGTCCTCCTGGTCCGCCGGGTCCCGCTGGCCCACAAGGCGAGCCTGGCGAAAAGGGAGATACGGGCGACACTGGTCCCGCTGGCCCACAAGGCGAGCCTGGCGAAAAGGGAGATACGGGCGACACTGGTCCCGCTGGCCCACAAGGCGAGCCTGGCGAAAAGGGAGATACGGGCGACAGCATCAATATCAAAGTGTTTACAGATACTGATGTTGAATACATTCTTCAGATTACTGCCGCAGATGGTTCAACATTCCTAACACCTAATCTGCGTACTGTAATAGGCCATTATGGCTTTTATTAACTAAGAAGGAGGTTAGGAAATGTCAATACTTAAACACGATGAGACAATTGAGGATTATCCTTTTCAACTTCCATTTGAAGCTGATAAGTCAAAGTCTATTCAAGAAATGACTCTTGATGAGCTTCAAAAGTTGAATCGTCGTCTCAGACTTGAAAGAGAAACTGAGCAAGTAATCTTGGACTTGAAGCGTAATAGCGGAGAACGATGGGATTATGAGCAGCCTCCTCCTGTCGATACAAAAACGCCTGTGAATCTTCTGTATCATCATGGCGTTATGGGTATGAAATGGGGAGTGCGAAAAGATCGTCAAAGACCTGGTGTTACGACTGGAAAAAGCCAGTCTCAAAAACCGCCAGCCTCGGACGATCATAAAGAAAGTCGAACTTTCAAGGCAAAAGCTACATCGGGTCTTTCGACAGCCGAGCTTCGACGTTTAAATGAACGCCTTGATCTCGAGCGGAGATACAAAGATCTAACAAAGAATGAAAAGAAGCGTGGAAAAGCTTTGGCCGAGGACATTATGAGTGATATAGCCAAAAAGTCCATAACAACCGTTGGAACTGCAGTTGCAACATATGGTCTGGCTAAACTTGCTGGTAATTTTGTTCCATCTGAAGCGCTTCAAAACATTCTTAAAACACAAGCTAAGAATTCCAAGAAATCTGGAGGTGATTGATATGATTATAAATCAAGGCGATCATCTCGAACACTTTGGAGTTATTGGAATGCGCTGGGGTGTACGAAGACAACAAAAGAAACAGGCTCGTATGGATCGTAAAGATGACAAATGGGCTGGGACGAAGGGCGAAAAGATTAAGAAAGCAACTGAGAAAGCTGTGTCAAAAGAAATGCAGGCTTTTATGGACTCTCAATTGCAAATTAGTTATACGCCAAACGGACGTGTCTCTTCTGCAACTATTCTTCAGTACAATAACAAACTGGCTTCGTTGATGAATTCGAAGATTGGAGACATTCCTTCTCCATCTGGGCGCGTTCTGCGCTTTGTTGCAAAGCGTGGAGAACTTGGAGTACACACAGCTGTAGCTGATGCTGGTTATAATTTAGATCAGTTAAAGCGTGGAGTCTTCAAATCAGGCAAAGTGGCCTATAAGAAAGAAAATCTCATGAAAGGAGGATGATTATGGCGGATTCTTTAGGATCTCGTCTAATGCATGCTTGGAATGCTTTTCGAGCAAGGGATGAGACGACTGAGAATTTCGATTGGTCTTATGTTGGTAGTTCTCCAAGTTATCAACAGAATAGATCACGAATCTCCTTTGGAAGTGAGAAGTCGATTGTTACAGCGGTTTATAATCGTATAGCAATGGACGTTGCTTCTTATGACTTTCAACACGTTCGGATGGATCAAAATGGGAGGTATCTCGAAACAATTGACTCTGGTCTGAACAGTTGTTTAACGGTCGAAGCCAATATTGATCAAACAGGTCGTGCTTTTATTCAAGATTGTGTAATGAGCATGTTTGATGAAGGCACGGTTTGTATCGTTCCTGTTGAAACGTCAATGTCACCAATCTATACGGGAGCCTATGAGATCTTTTCTCTTCGAACAGGTAAGATTATTGAATGGTTTCCAAAACACGTTAAAGTTGATATCTATAACGAGAGAACTGGAAAACGTGAACAGATTGTAATGCCAAAAAGCGTTGTGTGCATTATTGAAAATCCATTATACGCAGTTATGAATGAGCCTAATAGTACTATGCGGAGGTTAATTCGTAAACTGAGTCTTCTGGATGTCATTGATGAACAAAGTGGAAGTGGAAAACTCGATTTGATAATCCAACTTCCATATGTTATCAAGTCGGAAGCTCGCCAAAAGCAAGCTGACGAACGGCGTAAGATGATTGAGAAACAGCTGTCAGGAAGTAAGTATGGTATTGCTTATACCGATGGTACTGAGCATATCACACAACTTAATAGACCTGCTGAAAACAATCTTCTCAATCAGATTACGTACTTAACAAACATGCTTTTCAATCAGCTCGGCCTTACGGAAGATATCTTTAATGGTAAAGCTGATGAAAGGGCCATGCTCAATTATTACAATCGTACAATTGAGCCTTTGGCTACTGCTATCATTGAGGAAATTCGTCGAAAGTTCTTAACTAAGACGGCTCGTACTCAAGGGCAGACAATTATGGGATTCCGCGACATCTTCCGTCTTGTTCCTGCTAATGAATTAGCTGAAATGGCCGATAGCTTTACTCGAAATGAGATCCTCACATCTAACGAGGTGCGATCGATACTTGGAAGAAAGCCGTCTGATGCTCCTCAAGCTGATGAACTAAGGAACAAGAACATGCCCATTCAGGAAGAGGGCTTAGAATACCAACGCAGAGTACTTAACCAAAATAAGGAGGAATAAAAGTAATGTCTAAGTCTAAGAAATTCGACTTTAGCGGTTACGCAACCAAAGTTGGACTGAAATGCTCTGATGGAAGAACCATTCTTCAGGATGCTTTTCAGGAAAATGATGGCGCTACGGTGCCGCTGGTCTGGGCACATATGCATAATGAACCTGGTAACATTCTCGGTCATGCAAAGCTTGAGAATCGGAAAGATGGTGTTTATGCGTACTGCAGCCTGAACAACAGCGTAAATGCTCAGACGGCCAAGGAAGCTATCGCTCATGGCGATATCACAGCGTTGTCAATTTACGCCAATTCCCTTGTCGAGAAGGGCAAAAATGTCATTCACGGTATGATCCGTGAAGTCAGCCTGGTGATTGCTGGCGCCAATCCGGAGGCCTACATCGATAATCTTGCATTTGAACATGGAGACGGCAGTGTCGTCACTGATGAAACCGAAGCGATTATCTGCGCCAATCTTGAACTCGAGCATTCTGCGGAAGATGACGATGACGATGAGCCCCTTAAGCATGCTGACTCAAAGAAAACCGAAGATGATAAAACACTCGGCGATGTCTTTGAGACCATGAATGAGGAGCAAAAGACCGTTGTCTATGCGATGCTTGAGCATGCCCTGGCAACTTCAGGCAAGGAGGATACCTCTGATGGGGCCAAACACTCTAATATTAAAGGAGAAGATTCGACCATGAAGAAAAATGTATTCGATAAGGCGACGGATGATAACAAAAAGCAGACGTTGTCTCATGACGCTCTTACGGCGATCCTCGCCGATGCGAAGAGCTGCGGCTCCCTGAAAGAAGCCTTCCTCAAGCATGATTACGGCATTGAGAACATTGATTTCTTGTTCCCGGATGCAAAAACTGTTACCCCGACACCGGCGTTCATTAAGCGTGAGACCGGATGGGTTAAAGATGTCTTTAACGCTTCCCATCACACGCCGTTTAGCCGTATCAAATCCGTGCTTGCCGACATTACTGGCGACGAAGCACGTGCTCGCGGCTATGTCAAGGGTAATCTGAAAGTCGAAGAGGTTATCACGCTGCTTAAGCGTACAACCAACCCGACGACTGTCTACAAAAAGCAGAAGCTGGATCGTGACGACATTGTCGACATTACCGATTTCGACGTTGTTGCGTGGCTGAAGCTTGAGATGCGTATGATGCTCGAAGAGGAGCTTGCGCGGGCTATTCTTGTTGGCGATGGCCGTTCGTCTGCCTCTGACGACAAGATTAAAGAAGACTGCATCCGTCCGATTTACAAAGACGACGATCTTTATGCTGTCAAAGTTCTGGTTCCGGCCTCTTCGACTACTGCGCAGACTATCGATGCCATCATCTTGGCCCGTAAGGATTACAAGGGAAGTGGGAATCCGACATTCTTCAGCACGCCTGACAATGTTGGTGAAATGCTGCTTCTTAAGGATTCGACTGGCCGTCGTCTTTACAACACGATCAACGATCTCGCGGCTGCGCTGCGTGTTACAAAGATTGTTGAAGTTCCAGTTCTTGAGAACCTTACCCGTGTGATCACTCCGCCGACGTCAACTGTTGCTGGAGCTGGTGCGGATCTGCTCGGTATTGTTGTCAACATGCAGGACTATTACGTTGGCGCTGACAAGGGCGGAGCTGTGAACATGTTCGATGATTTCGACATCGACTACAACCAGTTCAAGTATCTGATCGAAACGCGCTGCTCTGGCGCCCTTGTTCTTCCGGGTTCTGCGCTTATCATCGAGAAAGCGACTGTCATTCCTGCGACCGGCGTATAAGGTTTACTTAACTTCAAAATGGAAGGAGGTTTGATATGGCAAAATTCTTAGGTAAGATTGGTTTCAGCATGGGTCAGGGTGAGACGTCCCCTGGTGTATGGACTGACAAAGTGGTAGAACGCACTTATCGTGGAGACATTCTTCAGAATGTTAATCGTTGGAAGGATGCAGAAAAAGTTAATGATGACGTCGTCATTGACAACAAGCTATCAATCCTATCAGATCCATTTGCCTATGCAAACCTCTCTCAAATTCGTTTTGTGGTATGGATGGGGACGAAATGGAAAGTCACGAAAATTGAAGTTCTACGCCCCCGACTTATCCTTACCATTGGAGGTGTATTTAATGAGTAAACGAGTCGAATTTCATGAAATATTGGTTGGCTTGTTAGGCTCAAGATACGTTTACTTCCAACCACCATCGACCATTAAGATGAATTATCCTTGCATCGTCTATTCTCTTAGCAATATGGACAGAAAATTTGCCGATGATCAACTGTATCTCGACAAAGACTGCTATAGTGTTTCTGTTATCGATGCAGATCCGGATTCTTTGACACCTAAAAAAATTGGAAGATTACCTTATTCGAGTTTTTCAACATTTTTTGTTGTCGATAATCTCAATCATACGGTTTTTTCCGTATACTATTAAGTTAAAGGAGAATACTAAACATGTCTAAAATTGTTTGGGACAACACAGGCGAGCGCCTGTATGAAACTGGCGTACGTCATGGCGTTCTTTATCCTCGTGATAAGACGACTGGCGCTTACAACAATGGCGTGCCGTGGAATGGTTTGACTGCTGTAACTGAGAGCCCCTCTGGTGCGGAAGCGACTCCGCTTTATGCCGATGACATCAAGTATCTGAACCTGATGTCCTCCGAGGAGTTCGGAGCAACAATCGAGGCTTATACTTATCCCGATGAATTCGCTGCTTGCGATGGTTCGGCGGATCTTGTCGCCGGAATCAAGATCGGGCAGCAGAATCGAAACACGTTCGGCCTTGCGTATCGGACCTCTCTTGGTAATGACATTGAGGGTAACGATTATGGTTATAAGCTCCATCTCATTTATGGTTGCCTCGCAGCTCCGTCTGAGAAAGCCTATAACACGATCAACGATTCGCCTGAAGCGATCACATTCAGCTGGGAGGTTTCAACGACTCCTGTGAATGTAACCGGATTCAAACCGACTGCGACTGTTATTATTGACAGCACAAAGGTTGATGAGGCAAAGCTCGCAGCGCTCGAAGAGATCTTGTTCGGTCGTGATGCCGATGCCGAAGCAGATCCGGCTGTGGATGCGCTCATCCCGCGTCTTCCTCTTCCTGACGAAATCGTCGCTATCTTCGCAGAGGGTTAAAAGAACCCTTATTGACTTCGCATGGCGGGCTCTGCTTAGGCATCCCGCCATATTTTATTAAAAGGAGATTTAATACTATGTTAGTTAAATCCATCAAGTTCACAGATTTCAATGGCTTCGAGCGCACCGAGGATTTTCTCTTCAACCTGACTAAGTCGGAAGTTTTGGAGATGGAACTCAGCGTTGACGGCGGTCTTACGCAAACTCTTGAGAAAATCGTCAAGACGTACGATATCAAGAATCTGATCGGCTATTTCAAAAAGATCGTCCTGGCCTCTTATGGTGAGAAGTCGCCGGATGGTAAGCGGTTCGTGAAATCGGAAGAGATCTCAACCGCTTTCTCTCAGACAGCAGCCTATGACGTCTTGTTTATGGAGCTCTTCTCCGATACAGACAAGGCGACAGAGTTTGTCAATGGATTAGCTGCGGGAGTCACGGGTACAGAGACCCCGGCAGCGACCAGTCTTGAGGTTGTGCAGTAAAGGAGATGAATTATGCTCACTCTGCACATTCCCGCCAAGGAACTTTTCAATAATCAAACGCAGCAGTTTGTTCCTGTAAAGGCGCGATCGATACAGCTTGAGCATTCGCTTCTTTCTTTAAGTAAATGGGAGTCTAAATGGTTAAAACCGTTTATGTCTCAAGAAGATAAGACGCGTGAAGAGACGCTTGATTACATACGCTGTATGACAATCAATAATGATGTTTCAGAAGAGACTTATTTATCTCTATCAGAAGAACATTATCGTCTTATCAAGCAATACATCGATGCACCAATGACCGCTACTACATTTAGCAAGGAGGAGAATAAACGGCATAGTCGTGAAATTATCACCTCAGAAATTGTCTATCACTGGATGGTGGTCAATCAAATACCGTTTGAATGCCAAAAGTGGCATTTTAATCGGTTAATAACTCTTATACGTGTTTGCAACCTTAAGAGTCAGCAACCCAAGAAGATGGGTCGCAGGGCTACTATGAGTCGCAATGCTCAACTTAATGCTGCACGGCGTAAACAACTTAACACAAGGGGGTAATTTGTGTGAATGACAAGAAACGGCGTATGCAAGATCTGGTCCAAGCACTGAATGAGGCTCGCGATGCTCATGCTGCTGGCAAACCTACTCTTTCTGATAAAGAGTATAATAAAGCGGTCCTCGAACTGGTTGGTCTGGAATTTGAACTGGGCTACAAGCTTGACAACAGCCCAACAAAGGCGGATGGTTTCCTTGAGTCCTTAGAAATGCTCCAGGAACTGTCAAATGGGAAAGGAGAAGACTAATGAGCAATTCTCCATTGGTGCAATACACCAAAATCTCTCCTAACAGAACTGCAAATCGGAATCATGCGATCGACACAATAACAATTCATTGTGTTGTTGGGCATGGTACGATGCAGAGTATTGGCGATTGGTTTGCCAAATCCACTACTCAGGCCTCAAGCAACTATTTAGTTGATGATCAGGGCCGTGTTGCAATGTATGTTGAGGAGAAAGATCGCTCCTGGTGTACGAGTTCTGGAGCGAATGACAATCGCGCCGTTACAATCGAAGTTTCTTCAGATGCGACAGCACCTTATAAGGTGACTGACGGCGCTCTTCAAGGCATCATTAAACTTTGTGCTGACATTTGTCAGCGAAACAACATCAAGCAGCTTATGTGGCGTGCCGACAAGAATCTTATTGGCCAAACCGATAAACAGAACTTAACAGTTCATCGTTGGTTTGCTAACAAGAGCTGCCCCGGCGATTATCTCTACGGAAAGTATCCGTACATAGTCGATGAAGTTAATAAGCTGCTTCTTGGAGGAGCTACTGTTGCTCCAGAAAAGCCTGCCCCTACTCCTGTTCCGGCACCTTCAAACCCGTTTGCTCCGTACTTAGTAACGGTAACGGCTTCTGCACTTAATTACAGAAAAGGACCAGGAACAACCTTTCCGGTTGTTGGCTCTGTAAAGAAGGGCGAAGTCTATACGATTGTTGAAGAGGCTTCTGGAACCGGAGCGTCAAAATGGGGAAAGTTGAAGTCCGGAGCCGGATGGGTTTCTTTGGATTATGTTCAAAAACGATAAGTGAGAGGAGGTCGACACCATGGTGCGTTTTAAGATAAAAGGAGATTTCAATAATACTGAAAGATTCTTCAAAAATTCGAAAAAATTGGGCCAGAAATTTCGTGACATTATGCAAAAGTATGGTCAACGTGGTGTCGACGCTCTTGCTTCTGCAACCCCCAAAGATACTGGTGAGACAGCATCAAGCTGGACTTTTACAATAGAGAATTGGGGCATCGCTTGGAGTAATACCAATGTAGTAAGTGGTGTCCCAATTGCTCTAATTCTTCAGTATGGACATGGCACTCGCAATGGAGGATATGTGCAAGGACGTGATTATATCAATCCTGCTATCCAGCCAATCTTTGATGCGATTGCAGATGAGTGCAGTAAGGAGGTTGAGAAACTGTGAGTAATAAGATTGACGAAAGAATTGTAGAGATGTCATTCGACAACAAAAAGTTCGAACAGGGCATTTCCAATTCACAAAAATCTCTCTCTGATTTTAAGAAATCGATGGATTTCAAAGATTCAGAAAGAAGTCTCGAAAGTTTTGCAGCCTCTTGGTCAAAGATGGGCGCCGTAACATTCAGTGTTATCAATAACTTGACGAATAAAGTCGTTGATTTTGGATTAGCTTTAGCTAAAAGTCTGACACTTGATCCTATTATGGATGGAATGAATGACTATAATACCAAATTAACGACAATGCAAACCATAACTAATGCAACTGGTAAATCTATTGCAGAGGTTGAGGTTTACTTTGGTCAATTAGATGAGTATGCTGATAAAACAATTTACAATCTAACCGACATGACTTCGGCTATGGCTAAGTTCGTTAATGCTAATGTCGACTTAGATAAAGCTGTCCCAGCGATTAAGGGTATTGCGAACATGACAGCCTTGGCGGGACAAGATGCCAACGCCGCTTCTATCGCAATGTACAATCTATCTCAATCAATCGCAGGTGGATTCTTGACAACGATGGATTACAAATCGTTGAATCTGGCGAATGTGGCAACCTTCGAATGGAAAAACAATATGATCGAAGCTGCTGTTGCTGCTGGAAAACTCAAGAAGGGTGTAAATGGTTACATAACTCCTGCTGGAAAAGCCTATTCAGCAGCTCAATTGTTTACTGAAGGATTAAAAGATCAGTGGGCAACAACCGATATTTTGTTGGATGTTCTCGGTGATTATGGTGATGAGACTACCGACATAGGAAAGAAAGCGCAAGCGGCGGCGCAAGATGTTAAATCGTTCGGCATGATGATGGATACATTAAAAGCTGCTGTGGGAACTGGTTGGACTCGCTCATTTGAATTGATCATTGGTAATCTTGAGGAAAGTAAGCGGTTATGGACGGGCATTAGCAATGCAATTGGGGGCTTTATTGATAGAGTCTCTGATGCTCGTAATGAGATGCTACAATTCTGGCATGATGAGGGCGGACGAGATGCTTTTCTCGCTGGAATGAAGAATGTTGCTATTGCCGTTCTGAAAGTTCTTATTCAAATCTCGAAAGCTTTTGATCAGATCTTTCCTCCACGAACAAAAGAACAATTTGTCGCAATGTTCAAAGCTTTTGAGAACTTCACAAAGACATTGATTATAGGCGATGGAGCAGCTGATAAGATTCGACGTACATTTGCTGGTCTATTTGCAGTAGTTGATATCGTTTGGAGAGCTTTTAAGACTTTAGGAGGCGTATTTGGTCAAATCATCAAGGAATTCTTCCCGGGATTGAGTGGGGGCTTACTCGGAATCACAGCCAATGCTGGGGATTTCTTGGTTATACTTCACGACTTAATTGTTAGTGGAGGATTCTTTGAGAAAGTCTTGGAGACAACTGGATATCTAATCCATAATTTCAAGACGCTTGTTACAAATGCATTTTATGCTGTTGTTGGATTTGTTGCGGGTCTTCGTGATGGCTCAATTTCTCTCGGATTCCTTGGGACATCTTTTAGTAATCTTCTAACTGGAGTTAGTGAGTTTATAAAAGGACTTTTCCAGGGTAAGAGTATTGTTGAAGCCTTCTCGTCTGCATTCAAAACAATTAATACAGCTGTAACTGATGGGCATAAAGGCTTTAGTCTTTTCGGTCAGTCATTTCAAGAAAACCTCGGCCATATAAAAGACTTTATCTCCATGGTCATTGCAAAACTACTTCCCGCTCTCGACTGGATTGGAGATAAACTCGGTAAAATTACGCTTAAGCAGGTCGCAGCTGTCGCTATTGGTATAGGTCTTATTAAATTAGCTAAGACTTTGCTAAGTGCTTTTGCTCCTCTTGGCGGTGTAGCCGAAGCATTCTCTGGAGTTCTTAAATCTGTTTCAGGAGCCATAAAAAGTTTCTCACTCGGCATAAAAGCCGAAGCTATCTTCACAATAGCAAAGGCTATAGCGCTTTTAACGCTCTCATTAATTGCTCTCACGTTTATTGACCCCAAAAAACTTGGTGTTGGATTACTATTCTTGACAGTTATGATTGGAGAGTTAGTAGCTGCTACAGTTCTTCTTAATAAGATCAAAAACCCTGCTAAAATTGGCATTCAACTAACAACTTTATCTTTAGGGTTGTTCGTTATTGCCAAAGCGGCTATGACTTTCTCTTCGATGAGTTGGGAAGGTTTAGCAAAAGCTGGAGCAGCCATTGGCGGTTTCATGGCGATGATTGTCATCTTTACAAAAGTTATGTCAAAAATCAATCCAGTGCAGTTGACAACAACATCCAACGCAATGATGACTTTTGGCATAGCTATGATTCCTTTTGCTGCAGCGCTCATGCTTCTTGGTAAAATCCCAACTAATGAACTCATTCAAGGTGGTATTGCATTATCCGGTCTACTTGTTGTTATAGCTCTTTACACAAAACTTGTTAGTAAGAAAGGGTTAGAAAACGCAAGTAAGGGAATGATTGCACTCGGAATTGGTCTTCTGGCCCTAATAGCATCTTTGGTGATTTTAGCAAAACTTGATTCAAGTACATTGATTCAAGGCGCTGTTGCCATGGGCGCTGTTCTTGGTGTAGTAGCGCTTTATACAAGATTAGCCAGTGATAAAGGACTTAAGAATGCCAGTAAGGGCATGATTGGTCTTGGTGTTGGTTTATTGGCTTTAACCGCATCCCTGGCGATTCTTGGGAAGATGAGACCAGATACGCTTGTTCAAGGTGCAATGGGTATAACAGCTTTAATGCTTGCTATCGCACTTTTCATGAAGTTAACAAATTCCAAAGAGCTAAAAGTTACTGCAGGTTCTCTTATTGGATTAGGCGCTGGTCTATTGGCTATGTCAGCTGCTTTAGCAGTTCTTGGCAGTCTGGATTTTGCGTCTTTACTTAAAGGTGGAATCGCTTTAACTGGTTTGCTTTTAGCAATTGCGCTCTTTATGAAGCTAACAAATGAGAAAGAGCTTAAAGTCACAGCCGGAGCAATGATTGCTTTTTCAGCAGGAATTGCTATCCTTGCTGGTGTTATGGCGATCTTGTCAATGTTGGATACGGCGGCTTTACTTGGTGCTGCTTTAGCGCTTGGTGGAATAATCATTGCTGTCGCAGCCTTTAGTAAGATGACAAACTTAGGCTCTTTGGCTCAGTCAGCTTTAGGTCTCGGCTTGTTTGCTTTAGCGCTTGCTGGATTATCCATTCCAATCAAAATGATAGCAGAAATTCCATGGCAGAATCTATTAGCAACAGCTGCTACTATTGTGGCTGTAGTTGGCTCATTCGCTTTGATTGCTGCTGTTATGCCAATGCTTTCTGCAGCAGGAGCTGCTGCAGGTCCTGCTCTTATTGGAGCAGGTGTTGTTCTTCTTGTTATCGCTGCCATAGGCGCAATTGCTGGACTCATAGGTTCTATTGCAACTCCAGAGATGTTAACTGCCTTACAAATGGGTGGAGAGATCTTTGAGGCAGTCGGATTAGCAATTGGTAAACTGGTTGGTGGTATAGTCGGAGGAATTGCTGAAGGATTAACTGCAGCCTTACCAGGAATTGCTGATAACTTAGCTGAATTTGGCGAGAAGATGCAACCATTCTTCGAGTCCATCAAAACTGCAGATTCGGAGAGTATTGGTGCCGTTAAGAATTTGGCAGAAATGCTTTTGATTCTTAGTGGTGCGGCTATTCTTGACGGAATTGCTTCTCTCTTTGGTATGGGGACAAGTCTAACAGATTTTGCTGAAGAACTTAAAAACTTTGGTCAGCCATTTGTGGACTTTTGTCATATCCTTCAGAGTGGTAACATTGACGCAGACGTTGTAAATACGGCGTCTAATGCAGCATTAACAATAGCAAACATGGCCAAGAATCTCCCTAATTCAGGAGGAATTGCTGCCGTCTTTGCTGGGGATAACACTTTAACAGCATTTGCAGAAGAACTGAAGAACTTTGGGCAACCATTTGTCGAGTTCTGTAACATTCTAAAAGGCGCCGATATTGATACGGCTTCAGTCGAGACAGCAGCGAATGCTGCAGCAATGATTGGAAACATGGCCGCTAATCTTCCGAATTCTGGCGGATTGGCTGCCGTGTTCGTCGGCGATAATACTTTAAGCTCTTTTGCAACCGAACTTGCTGCTTTCGGTGAACCTTTTGTCGCATTCTGTAATATTATTAAGGATGCAGACATCGATACCGCTTCAGTTCAAACAGCTGCTAATGCAGCAAGTATCATTGGCGAAATGGCTTCAAAACTTCCTAATCAGGGAGGATTAGTCGCTGTTTTTACTGGTGATAATACTCTTAGCTCATTTGCAAATGAGTTAGCGGCTTTTGGACCAGGATTTGTCACTTTCATTAAACAGATAGGATCTGTAACTGTCAGTGAAGCTACTGTCAGAACGGCAGCAAATGCTGCTTCAATGATGTCTGAACTGGCAAATAATCTTCCCAATCAAGGCGGTATTGTTGCTTGGTTTACAGGTGATAATACATTGAGTGCTTTTGCTGATGAGTTGGTTAAATTCGCTCCAAAATTTGTACAGTTTGTCAACGAGTTTGGAGGAATTGAAGCATCAACGGTTACTCCTGGAATTGAAGCTCTATCATCTTTAGTCGATATGATGAAGATTGCTGGAGCAGATACAATGGAAAATCTTGGACAGTCATTCGAAAATAATAAGGCTGCTCAAATTAGTAAAATCAAGAATGTTCTTGATGGGGTTGTTTCAGCTGTTGATAGTTACAAGAGTAAACTGACAACATCAGGAGAGAACGTTGTTGACGGTTTTGTAATAGGCATGGGAAGAAAGTATGCCAGCGTTAAAGCAAAAGCATATGAAATTGCCAATGCTGTGAAATCAACCGTTGATTCAACTCTTGGTATTCACTCGCCCGCACAAGAATTAATTGATCGTGGTAAAAACACAGTTCAAGGTTTTGTTAACGGTATGGGTGACAAGAAAGATGCCCTAATTGGTTCTGTTACCAATCTTACCGGATCTGTAAAAAGCGAATTTGGGAGTCTTGGAACTGATTCGTCTTTAACTTCTGGTCTACAAGGCTTGTTAGATTCTCTGACAGGAACGATGGATGAAAGCGCAGAGACATTTGCGAATGGTGGAAAAGACTCTGGTAATGGATTTGCTAACGCATTGACAAACTCAGATTTCTCAAATTCATTGAATTCATTCTCAAATGCAGGAGTTGCAGCCGTCGGAAAAGTTAAGAGTGCCTTTGAGGCATTCAAAGACTGGTTAGAAGAAGAGAAATTCTATTCGCGTATAGATACGGCTGGCGAGATTGCTGCTTGGGAAGAGCAACAAAAACTCTATAAAGAGGGTACTGAAGAGCGGAAAAACATTGATCGTGAACTATATACTTTGCGTAAGCGTCTTATCGAAGAAACTTACAAAGCCGAAATGGATGCTATTGAGGAGTTAAATTATTACGGTCAACTCAGCCTCGAAGAAGAACTCGCAATGCTCAGAGAAATACGTGAAGAGTTTGCTGAGGGATCTGAAGAGAGGAAGAAACTTGATCGTGAGATTTTTGCTCTTGAGAAGAAAATCTATGAGGCTCAAAAGCAGTATGTTGAAGATCTGAATAAACTATATGCTGAATCTGCGCAGAAGAAACTTGAAGCACAGAAGAAGTATGATGATTCAGTGACTAAGGCTGGAAACACAGCAGCCAAAAAATCAGCAGATGCAAACAAGAAGTACACCGATGAAACGATCAAAATTGCCAAAGATGGAGCCAAGAAACGCGCAGACATTGAAAAGGACTTTGCGGATGATGTCGAGAAAATTCATTCACAATTACTTAAAGATGTTGAGGCAGCTGAAAAGCGGTATACAGATGCTGTCAAGAGTAGAGCTGACACAATTTATGGATACTTTGGTTTGTTTGATGCTGTAGGAGAAAAGACATCTTATACAGCAGAAGAACTACTAAAGAATCTAAGTGATCAGAATGCTGAACTTGAGGATTGGCGTTCAACGCTTGAAATGTTGTCACAGCGTGGCGTTTCTGATCAGCTTATCAAAGAGTTGCAAGAACTTGGTGTATCGTCAAATGGGCAACTAAAAGCACTTAATGCAATGACTGATGAACAACTTGCTGAGTATATGGGCATGTTCGAGAGGAAGCATGAAATTGCAAACTTCCGGGCGACGGCCGAACTTGGTGAGTATCGTAAAGAGGTCAATGCTGAAATCGCAGCACTTTATGCTCAAGAAGATGCAGACATTAAAGCTCGATTGGAGAAATTCAACGAGTCACTTCTTGAGTTACAAGCATCTCTGGCTGCTGAATTGGCCGAGGCCGAAGCCACTCTTAATGAGACATTGAGCGAGATTAATATGGATCTTGAGGAGGCAATGGCTGAGGCTAAGAAGACACTTGATGAAGAACTTGATGAGATTAACAAAGACACAGAAGAGAAGTTAAAGACTCTGGAAGAAAACTTCGCTGAAACGATGGAAACAATCAAGGATAAAACGGCAGACGAGTATGCAGCGATGACCAAACAAATGAAAGAGTCAATGAAGACCATTAATACTGATGCTAAGTCTGAGTTGACGATTCTCGAAAACACATTTGATACTAAAACTAAAGCAGCAAGTGGAAATTTGAGTAAGAACATCAAAGATGGAACTGATGCCTCAAAGAATACACTAAGTAACTTTAGTGGAAGTGTTCCACAAATCTTTGCTGGTTTTGCTAATTCTCTCTTCCAAGTTGGATCTGATGGAGCGAGTGGATTGGCACGAGGTTTGACATCTGGAGAGTATCAAGTTCGAATCGCAGGACAGTCTTTAGGTCAAGCAGCTTTGAACGCAGCTAAAGCAGCACTAAACGAGCATTCACCATCAAAAGAAATGGAAATTGTTGGTAAGTTTGCTGACCAAGGACTTGCAAATGGTTTGATCAAGTATACAAGTCTTGTGCGAGATGCTGGAGAGAAAGTTGGAGAGACATCGATCGATGCCCTTTCTAACAGCTTGCGTGGACTTGCTGAGCTTGACTTAGACAATCTCGATACCCAACCCGTTATAACTCCAATTCTTGACCTAAGTCAAGTGAAATTGGGATTAAGTGGTCTCGATACACTTCTCAATTCGAACAAAAAGTATGAGATTGGTGTTGTTAGCAGGGTGCAGGCGGCAAGAGTCGCTGCAAGTCAAAATGAGGGTAAGACCTCAGAGTCGAGTATCATTAATCAATTCACAATTCCAAATCTTGTTGTTCGTGAGGAAGCTGACATCGATCGCATTGCTGATAAGTTGTTTAGAAAACAGCAAACAGCTATGCGTGGACGAGGTGCACGAACGGCATTTGGAACAACTTAAGAAAGGAGATATGTATGAGTCTTGGCGGATTCACATTCAAGGGTGTGCATAGCTCGACATACGGTGTATTTGAAACCCCGCAAAGTCGGCAACTCATGCCTGAGAAGCGGCGTACACTAATTGACATACCAGGGCGCAGTACAGCCTTTCTGCAAGAAGACGGAGGATATAACGTACGAGTTGAGAGTATTCTTTGCTCGTACGTTCCCTCCGAGGGAGAATCTCTGCAAAGGCAAGTACGCCTAATTGCTGGGTGGCTTAATGGTGTAGGAGAATTAACGTTCGATTATGAGCCCGAGATGCATTACAACGCATACCTTAGTTCTCCTCCTCCAACAACCAAACAAATGGCAATGGAGTATGCACAGTTTGAACTTGAGTTCACAATCAATCACCCCTTTGCTTATGAGACGGCAATTCAACAACACGAAGTAATTATTGATGAATCGCCCATCATAGTTGTTGCTGAGGGAACAATTGATACGCCTGTGCGAATCATTATTAAGAACCTTGGCACCACGCCGATTCAAAATCTTGTTCTGACTCGGCAATTCATTCAATCTTAAGGAGGATTATATCAATGGCTAAGTCTAATACAGCTAAACAAATGGTTCTGAACTTTCTTGCTCGGAATCAAAGTGTTCCTCAGCCGCAACAGCTTTATCTTGCTCTGTATAGCACAAACCCTACAGATGCCAACACAGGCACAGAGGCTTCTTATGATGGTTATCAGCGCCAGGCAGTAACCTTCAGTGCCCCACAGCTTAGCGGTGGCAATGCCGTTGTGCAAAACAGCGCTCAGCTGACTTTTGCCCTTGTCCCTACAGCCAGTGGTAATATCGCCTATGCTGGTTTGTGTAATGCCCAAACAGGAGGCGATTTGATCTATCATGGTCCGCTGGCAGCCACTTATGCTCTGAACCAAGGCGTTCAGCCGATTGTTCCCATAGGAAGTTTGAGCGTGAGTGAAAATTAACCACGCTCTAAGAAAGCGAGGTTAATCACATGTTCAATCGTAGTAGTTACGATCGAGCACCATATGATAGAAGTGCAACTTATAACTATGTAGAGGCTACTCTGAGGGGCAATGGATTACTCAAAACAAACATTGTCATACAGTTATATTTACAATCTTTTAATCTACCTGGTGTCGGTCAACAAAGACTAACCTTGCGATTGCTGGCATATTTGTTAGCCAATTTGCAGGGTACTGGTAATGTCGCCATAAATGGATTCCGATTAAGAATGCCGATGGCGATAAGTTTCTCAGGAGGAAGCCAATTCAAGCCAGGTCTTGCAATGAAAGTTCCTTTTGAAACGCGTTTCACTTCAACTGGGCAATTGTCTGTAAATAATCAGTTATATTTGCTCCAGCATATGAACGGAGTTCTTGAGGGAATTGGGCAATTACTTGTTCCAATAGTTCTTAGAATCTATATGCAAGGCTCAATGTTTGGTGAAGGGTCGATGTCTGTGAATGATAGACTAGCTCTTCTCTTGCCATTAACAATGACTGAAAGTGGTGGAGGATTTATGACTCTACGCCGAATCGGAGCGTTGAACACTGACGTATTTGAGTTGGATGGAGTCAATCTTCAGCCTGGTCAGACATTAATCATCGATACTGATGAGCTAAATGTCTATCTCAACAATGTCATTGATGTTGATTCGGTAACGAGTGATAGTGTATTCTTCACATTGCAGCCTGGTGAAAATGAAATCACATTTGAATCAGATGTGGAATCACAAAATCTTGATGTTACAATTGTGTGGCAGAACAGATGGTTGTAAGAAAGGAGGCGTGAGTATATTTGAAACCGATAGCAATATTTGATGGAAATAGTAGAAAACGCCTCTGCTTTCTGCAGAACGCACTTAACATTTCTTACAAAAAGACGACAAATAATCTCTGGACAGCAGAGTTTAGTCTCCCATATGGAGATCCTAAAAACGAGTTCTGTTCCAGTATGAATCTCGCCGAAATTTGGGATGTTGATAGTGCTGGAAAGAACAAATACATTGGTTTGTTTCGTATTATGCCTATTGATAGCGTTCATTCAAGTAGTGAAAGTCTTATTACATATGAACTTGAGCATGTGTTGGCTACATTACTTGATACAACAATGCTTGGGTGGCATGAACAAGGAAACACTGGTGTATATACAGGAAACGTTATAACTTATATTCTGTCAAAGCAGGATGTAAAACGCTGGGTTCTTGGTGTATGCGATTACAGCCATCAGTATCTTTACGGATGGCAAGATGAAAACTTACTCAGTGCCCTCTTTTCTGTAACAAATGCGTTTGTTGAAGATGATTACCGTTGGGAGTTTGAAACGCAGCATTTTCCTTGGACACTCTCATTGAGAAAAGTGTCTGAAGATGCCGTAACTGATCTGCGTTATCGAAAGAATATTAACGGTATTCGAAAGAAGACGGATCCGACAAATTTGATGACTCGCCTATATTGTTACGGTTATGGCGAGGCAGATAATAAGTTGACAATTAAGGAAGTCAATAATGGCATACCATACATAGACAGTCCTAATATTGGAAAGTATGGTATTATCACACGAGTGTGGACGGATGAGCGCTTTACAATCGCTGCTCAGTTGTTACAGAGTGGCCAAGCTATGTTAGCTGCATTGGACGAACCCGTGTTGTCATATGAGATTGATATCGCTACAATTCGAGCAGCCGCCGATCTTGAGGCTGGAGACATGGTTCGTATCGCTGACGAAAAGGCAAACATTTATACTCGAGTAATTGAGGTAAGTAAAGCCGATGTTAGCGGAGAGCCGTTAAAAGGTGCTGTGATCTTAGCAAATAAGAGTACTGATATTGCCCAATCTGTGGCTGATATGGCTGATAGACAACGTATTGCAACGACATATTCCCAGGGAGCTGAATCTTTATTTGCAGATAGTCTTTACGACAATGCAGACAATGCAAATCCTGCAGAATTGATGTTTACAGTGCCTAATAATGCAGTACATGTCAATGAGATACTCTTTAGTGCAAGATTACGCAACTTTAGAGCCTACTCTAAAGCTGTGCAAGGTGGAGGAAGTAATACACTATCTTCAACATCTGGTGGTGGTGTTTACGACAGTACATATGGTGGAGGCGGTGCTTATATTACCTCTGGAAGTGGCGGTCAAACAAGTTCAACATCAAGCCAAGTATCTTTACCAGCTTCAAACATGTGGGTTGAAGGAGACAGCGGACCTGGCCAGGCAAAACATAATCATGGTATGCCATCTGGACCATTAGTTACAGGTATTAATGTATCAACAAATGCGGATGGTGTTGTTACAAATGTTCGAGCGAGTACAATAGAATTTGTTCCCTCTGGAGCACATTCGCATGGTGCGCATGACCATGTTGTAACATTTTCAAGTCATACTCACTCGGTTCAAGTTAATGAGCATGTGCATTACTTCCAAGTACCATCACATCAGCACCAAATGACTCTACCAAACCACACTCATGCCATCGAGTATGGTATTTATAAAGGCCCAGTCGCAAACCAAATGCAAGTACGCATCGATGGCGTTCTTGTTGGAACATTTGTGGCTTCAGTTGATAATGTGAATCTGATAGCCTATATGTCCAAGAATGCTAATGGTGAAATAATGCGTGGACAGCACACTATCCAAATAACGCCCAATTCCTTGAGTCGTATTGAGTGTGCAATTCAGATTAGGCTCTTTACAAACGCCCGTGGAGCTGGGCAATATTAAGATAGGAGGACAGAACATGGCTATACGCACACTTTATCCTGGGCAAAAGGATAGTCCGAGTACCTATCTACAAGGCGATATATCCTCAACGGATACATATATTGTCGTTGGTAACTCGGAAGTATTGCCTCAGACAGTGCCCTTTCCGCTTACTCTTGGATTTGATCGGTCTGTAACTGAGACAGTTCTTGTCACAGATTTAGGCGGAGATACAAATCAATTAACCGTTATACGCGGTTCTCAGCCATTGTCTTGGGTGGCTGGAACAAAATGTGCTCGTGTGTTCACAGCAGATGATCTCAATGATCTTCAGAATAATCTTGGCGAAGTAATGGAGATAGCTGAGGATACAGCTGAACGGGTTGAAGATTTGGAGCCCGTCGTAGCACAGCATACAACCGATATTCAAAACAATACCGATGCGATTGAAACTGAAGAGACGGCTCGTGAAACGGCTGTAACCAACGAAGCGAATGCTCGAGATGGCGCAGATAACGCGTTGCTTGAGTCAATTACGGCTGAACAGACACGAGCAATAAACGCTGAGAATAGTATCCGAGACCAAAAGCCAAATCGCACTGAACTCACAGTTCTCATTACTGATGTATCCTATACTGGTAATGGAACAACGATGGCTGTTACATTCACAACATATGATGCAAATGCACAAAGTGTTGGGCAGTTTGTACGCTATCTTCCAATTGTGAGTAACGACGCTGTTGGTATTATGACTCCAGAAGCTTATGCCGAAATTCAACAGTTGCGGATTGATGTCACAGCTATTCAACAGCAGGGAGGAAAGTTTGTCGGAGAATCTTTTGCTACAAAAGCTGCATTGGATGCTTGGACGATTCCATCAACTGTAAATACGGGAGATTTCACATATGTTCTCGATGATGAAGATCATCAGGATGCAACAACACGTTACATCTTTGATGGCACAAGTTTTGAATTTGCGTATGTGATTGAGTTTGATCCCGTTGGATTAGCAACATCTGATACTCCGGGATTAGTCCTCAGCGATACCGGTTCGCATGGTGGAAAGATCTTTGTTGAAGCTGACGGATCAATGTCTGTTGTCGGTTGGGACAATCTTTTATCGACAATTAGTAGTATTGTTTCCGCAAATAATGCTACTATCACGTTTACATTGAACGATGTCGAGATTGGATCAATCAGTCTTAATCAGAATCAAAATGAGACCATTGCATGGTATGTCGATTTAGATGCTGGTGGAGGCGGAGATGCGATGTTAACGCCGGACATCAATGTGACAACCAGGTCGAATGTTCACACTGCCTCAGGCAGTGTGAGGACGGTTGTTTTCAATGATTCTCCGGACTTTGAAGGAGCTCCGCAAATCATAGCGGAGGCATTCAATGCGCGTTATATCGTAAATATTCTATCACGGACAGATACGGGATTTACTTATGAAATATTGGCTCCGTCCGTATCAGTGTCAACAGCGTCAGGATTCGTTGCCGCAACAAGTGGCGGGAGTCCAACGACAAGCATCACATACGTCACAAATGCAACTCCAGGCTGGACTGTCTTTACAGGCAATGCCACTATTCACTGGGTTGCAATTTATGACGACAATAATTAAAGGAGGTTTCCGTTTCAATGGCTATTAACGTACAAGCCACTTTAGGCAACTATCAGTCAGCTAAAGCATACGTCCAAGGCCTGTTTACGGATCCGTCGCAAGCAGCGATGGCCGTAGCAGACACAGCCGGCATGGATGCGATCTACGCCACTGGGCCGCTCTTATCAGCTCGTATGCAAAGACATAAAATCGAGCTTATCGGCATCATTGAGGCGTCCGGCTACGGTCAGGAGATAACGAAGTATATTAATCGTATGTTTGGGTATTCGTATACTTTGTTTTCTCAGACGGCAGCCAGCTCGACAGCCATGACGGCCATCGCAGCCAGCTCGACAGCCATGACGGCCATCGCAGCCAGCTCGACAGCCATGACGGCCATCGCAGCCAGCTCGACAGCCATGACGGCCATCGCAGCCAGCTCGACAGCCATGACGGCCATCATCAACAATTCGTCCGCGCTGGCTACCGTCGTCGCCAGCTCGACAGCCATGACGGCCATCGCACAAAGCAGCGTTGGACGCGCAGCAGTAGAAGGTAGTTCTGTGGCGATCGCAGCGTTAAATGCCAAAGTTGGAGCAATCGCTTACACAGGAACAGCAGCATCAGGGACTGCGGTCTCCGGTTACTGCTGGGTGAAAGAAGTTCGCGGCGGTGTTAACAGTGGTAGTACGGCCTGGGTAGCCACTACATGGTCTGGTATCTTCGCGGGCTCAGTCACAACCGCTGCGAGCAACACGGTCTCTACAGTTAATAAGTTTGCCAACAATCTGGCATTTAGCACTGGCCAGGCGATGATCTCGACCCAAACGAGCCAGCCCTACTCCGTGACCTACAAATGGTAAACCATTTGTATGAATCGATGAGCTCGACCCAAACGAGCCAGATTTTGTAGATAAGAGATGCCAGGCGATGATCTCGACCCAAACGAACCAGCGGAACTACTCGAACTGTCTTGTACGAAAGAAGTTCGCGGCGGTGTTAACAGTGGTGGTAGTGCCTGGGTTGAGTAGACATTGACGGTCATTGTACGTACAACGCAGTTTAAGGCGGTATTAACAGTGGTAGTACGGCCTGGGTAGCCATAAACACATTTGATAATGTATTGACGGCCATCGCCAGTGGTAACTCTGCCTGGGTAGCCACTACATGGTCTGGTATCTTCGCGGGCTCAGTCACAACGTCGAGCAGCACGGTAATCTGAGACCGTGTTGCTCGCAGCGGTTGTGACGAAGGACGTAAAGTTCAATATACAAGACCTTAAAATTGAATAAGGGAGGTTAACATGGAAAACGCAGTTTCCACAGAACTGTTGATTATGGTTATTACAGTCGTTGGGTCTGTTATAGCCTCCTCAGGTTTTTGGGCATTTTTTCAAAGACGAGCTGATAAAAAGGATAATAAAACACAGATGATCCTTGGACTTGGACACGATCGGCTTGTTTTTCTATGTACTAAATACATAAAAAGAGGCTATATTACTAATGAAGAGTTTGAAAATTTGCATGAGTATTTGTACGCCCCTTACCAGAAACTTGGAGGAAATGGAACGGTGTCTCGATTAATTCAGCGTGTCGACACTTTGGAGATTCGAGATACTCTTAACGAAATTGACAGATAAGTCGCAAAAATAACAGGTGATATAATGAAAGAGAAGGTTGGTTCGACACCAATGAAAATAGTGTAGCGGTTGCACGCTCTTTCACTATATTTTTTAAGGAGGATTCGCATATGTCTAACTTAACTGAACAGTATGGTGAGCTGTTCGAACACCCCGAAGAGGTAGAGCAGGTTTTTAAAAACCCGGCATACCTTGTCAATTTAATCGGGTCTCTTATAGAGAAGATTGGCCCGAAGCAATCAGCGATTGTACTGCTGGACTATGTCAAAAAGTACAATGAGCAAGCAACAGGCTTCTCAGATCTTGACTCCAGTGGAGACATTGCTCCGGTCGAAATGGAGATGCGGCAATGGACCTGCGTTGAGGTTAAGAATATGGTGGAAGCGGACAATCTTGTTCAACAGCATAAACTTAAGCATTGGGCAGATGCTAATTATCAGCACGCACAGATTAGTATTCAAAGAAATAACGGTGTCGATGAATATTGTGTCTTCATTCCGCCTGTCGACGATGAGCGCGTCACACTCATGAAAGAAGATGCAAAGAATCTCTGCTTTGGGTTCGAGAAGATGCTCGACTTATTGGGCATCGAGGACACAGACGAGAAACTTCCTGCGGGTTCAGGATTGGCATTCGAGCGTCTTTGCGATGCTGCTGACTTGGTGAAATTCTCTTAAGAAAGGAGATTCAAAATGGGAGTAAAAGAAGCACTCTTAAGGGCTAATAAGACTCTGTCTAAGCATAGCCCAACAATTCTTACATCGCTTGGCGTTGCTGGTGTCTTAACTACGGCAGTGATGGCAGCCAAGGCGACGCCTAAAGCACTCCGCTTGCTTGATGACTACATGTATGAAAAAGACCCCGTGTATCGGCATGAGGATTTGACAGCTGGAGAAGTCATCCGAGTGGCATGGAAAGTCTATATTCCAACAATGGCTGTTGGTCTTGTGACATGCACATGCATTATCGCGGCGAATCATGTCAATCTACGTCGTAACGCAGCCTTAGCAGGATTATATACTCTGACGGAGACGGCTTTCAAAGAGTATCAAACCAAGGTCGCACAAACCATCGGGCATAACAAAGAGCGCAAGGTTCATGACGCAGTCAATGCGGATCGTGTCGCTAACAATCCGCCATCAGTCAATGATATAATTATCACTGGTGATGGCGAAGTCTTATGCTATGATGCTCTCAGTGGACGATATTTCAAATCCGACATTGAGACTGTCAGACGTAAAATCAATGACTTGAGTTTCAACATGTTGAGCGGAGATTTTGTCTCACTCAATGACTTGTATTACGAACTCGGGTTGCAAGGAACCAAGCTTGGAGATCAACTTGGTTGGGGCATTGATCTGGGTAAGATTGATCCGAAGTTCTCCAGCACTCTCACAGAAGATGGGAAGCCATGCTTAGTCATCGACTTCGAGATCTATCCCAAGTATTTCGACTTTAACTAAGTTGTCGTTGGAATAACATGCGGTATACTTATGTCGCATCGTAATCTTGGGGTATAATGAAACTATAACTTAAAAGGAGAAAGGATTATGAAGTTATCCAAAGACATGCGGAAGCGCATCGTTGAGGAGCGTGACAAGATTTTCGACAAGATGAGTGCAGATGGAGTAGACTCAAAAGACTGGGACTGCTACAAGAAGAAGTACGACGGGTACAACGAGTTGCTTAAACGCGACTGGAAGATATCCCCCGATACAATGCTTGTAGTTGGAGGCAATCTCTTGGGGATTCTCCTCATACTCGGATACGAGAAAGCCGACATCATTACATCCAAGGCGATGAGTTTCGTACTCAAAGGAAAAGTCTAACGGACTTCTATGAGTAAGGTGAAACGGAGAGGGTCTAAGAAAGAATCTTAGGCTCTCTTTGTCGCCATCCAAACATGCGGTATAGTGAAAACTATACTTAAAGGAGGAATAAAGATGTCGAAGATTAGCGATATTGTGATCAATGCGTTGATCAAGAAAGGCGTCCTTGGCACGTTCAGAAACTTCAAAACTGAAGTTGAGATACCTGCCGATGACGGAAAACAATCGATCAAGGTGACTATCACTGCCGAGAACCTCGAAATCAAACTTGATAAAGGAGAGTAATCAAACCAAAAGGAGATCAGTACATGGTCTCCTAATTTATGGAGGAAGAGATGATTAAAAGAATGACAGGCGTAATAGCATTGATGACGTCCCTGATACTCCTGCTGAGTTGCCATAATACTTCAGCAGGGGTAAACGAACCGCCAAAAAGAACGACCATAACCCCGGCACCAATCGTGTCAGTAGAACCCGTGATCCCAGAGACTCCTTACATACCACCTGAGCCAACACCAAATCCTTGTCTCAGAGAGAATGGCGAGTATGTTCATGCGACTCTCGAACTTCTTCCGGACAATTCCGGTTATATTTGTAATCGGTGTGGGGAATTTGTTGAGAAACGGTACGGTTTCACAGATAAAGAGATATATTTACTTGCGCAACTTCTCTGTGGAAGTAAGAATGTCGATGGAGACGGCGAGTATGATTTCGACTTTGGCCATCAGGATAGATATGATCAAATCTCATTAGTATTAGCGGTTGTTATGAATCGTGTGAGATCTGATTCATTTCCTGACACTGTGTTGGACGTTGTGATGGCACGGAATCAATTCTCTGTTATGCCTAACAATTCTTACAAAACGCCATCTGAAATTGCTTTGCAACGAACACGTGAATGGTGTGAAGCATACGACAGATGGGATTTAGGTGTACAAAGCGTTCCCGAGAGTCATTTATATTTCTCAGGCAATGGTATTGTCAATCGTAGTTGGTAACATGTTGGCCACGTATCAGGTAAAAGAGATACCAGGGAAAGATGCTCGTAAGATCCGCCGGCAGTCCATGGACTCATTAGTTCGACGGTAGTAGAGGCTCTCTGCCAACATAATACTAAGAAAGGAGACAGTTATGGGTAAAACAATAATTCCAGAAGTCAAACTTCTAACTTTTGGCATTCTGGCTGGTATATTTCTATCGAGAAAGTCCGTCAGAATCGCTCAGAAAGAGACTAAGCTGGCGTTGGACGCTATTGAGGCTTATAAGAAGCTGACAGGCGTTACCATAACCAAGTTTTAGCGAGTTAAACATAGCCTATAATGAAAACTATTCTGAAAGGAGACAATCAAAACATGAAAAAACTGGAACTGCTAAAGGCCGGAGCTGAACTGGTTGTCAGCGTAGGAGTAGGCCTTATTGCAGGCAATGCAATCAAGATGGTGAAACCGTCTGACTTAGGTCTTATAAAGAAGATCTGTGTTGGAGCGGGAACACTGGTCTTGGTGGACATGGTGAGCACTAAGGCTGCGGACTACGTTGGCGACCAAATCGACGAAACTGGCCAGAAGGTCAAAGAGTTTTTCAAGGGTGAAGACACTGTCATACCCGACGAAGAATAAAACACATGAGACACTGTAGTAAAACACGGTGTCTCAAATTTTGAAAGGATGAAAACTATGAACGCTGTAGTATTCAATCATGTCATTGATGTCCAACTCAAGAGGTGCACGGACGTTTTGAAGACAAAGGCCGGGGAGTATGCAACACATGATCGGTTGCATAACTTCAAAGTCGCTTCTGCTTTGGAGAACGTTACTCCTGAGCAAGCATTGGCCGGTATGATGGCCAAACACACGGTAAGTGTCTATGACATGTGTCGTGACAAAGATGTTGATCGATTCTCACTGGACTTATGGAATGAGAAGATAACCGATAGTATCAACTATCTTCTTCTTCTTCGAGGCCTTGTCGAGGAGCGTCAAAATGGGGCCACATGGGAGAACCTCGATACGATTAGAGAATTGCTTGATGAGAAGCGGGCTCAAGGTATTAGGCATGGAGATCTCTCCTATGACAAAATTCTTGTCAACTATATTTACGTAGTTGAGCATCTCGGATTAGAAATGGAGGAAAAGTACAATGAGCGTTAAAGACAATCTCCTGCAGGCGGATCCTGCGACGTACGTTGAACCAAAGACAAACTTTACCAAGGCTACCATGAGCATCGTATATTTTCTCTACATAATTGGCGCATTACTCGGCGCTATTCTTGTCGTCTGCGCGGCTATTCGCGATGTCAATCTTGGATTACAGATTGACACAGGAATGTTCATCGCCTACGCAGCATATTTAGGCACGCCGACGGCAGTAGCTATTGGCTTCTATGCTTGGAAGAGCAAAGCTGAGAATTTGCTCAAGATCAAAAACAGTAATAAAGACAAGGAGTCTGACCCGTTGATCGACACCCTTGCTAACATGAGAGGAGATTCGTAATGGACGTATTAAAATTTCTTGGAGCTTACTGGCATGATATTCTCGTGCTGGTGGCCATCGCATTCGGCGTAGTAACGCTGTTCAAACAATTTATCGGTAAATGGCGAAAGATGTCGGACCCTGAGAAGATTGCGTATGTTACGCGTCTTCTGCAGAACCTTCTACCTATCGCCTTAGGACTTGTCACTGATGCCGAGACAGAGTTTGGCGGAGGTACTGGCAAGCTCAAACGCGCATATGTGATAGATGAATTATATTCTCGCATACCCGATGAGTTTAAACCATATGTCACGGAGGCTAATCTCGATGCGATCTTAACAAAGGCGTTGGACGAGGCTAAACTTCTCTGGGAGAATAATGTGAAGATAAAAGCCCTTGTTGAAGGAGAAAAAGTATGAAAAAGAGAATTTCCATTATATTTATGGCTGTTATTCTGATAGCAGCACTTTCTGCTTGCTCAACTGAGGCCGATAAGGTATCTTATAACCTCTCAAAAGAAGCAGATAACTTCAACATTACTCGACGTCTTCTTGTAATGAATCTGCGTGATAACACAATTATTCTACAGGCTGTCGGCAAGATTAGTATACATAAGGATAATGCCGACAATCAGTTAGAAATAACTGTCGAAACATCACCAGGTTGTTATGAGAAAAACTTTGTTGGGCTCAATGAATGGGTCTGTTATACGGTTGAACAATGCGATCCGGCTGTGGTATCTAAGTATGGTTATGAACTTGAGTGGATGCCAGAATCCATTATTCCAATCCGTATTACAAATAATGAATAAGAAAGGAGAAAAAATCATGAAGCCAATCAAGCACACTCGCATTACATACCAGCGTAAGTTTGATCGATTCAAATATGACGATGTCATCATTCTCGATCAGTTCGTCAAAGCTTCGCTGGCCCAGCTGATTCGGGCGCAACTTCCAAAGCGGCCCGTTGGTAAAAAGGAATATCATGTGGTGATCCTTGCAAACTGCGGCAAGAAGTATCATTATCTCGTCAATGTTGCGTAATGCTTCGCAGAAATCGCAGACGGTATAATGAAAACTATTCTGAAAGGAGAAACACAATGGAAACCAAAAAGATAAAGAGAGGTCTTATCATTGTAGGAGGACTTACTGGGCTATTCTTAGCCGGGAAATTCCTCTTCAAAGATAAAGACGACGAATTCGAGGATGAAGCCGACGAGACTGAGGAAACCGCTGCGGACGACAATGCGGAATAGGTCCATAAAAGATGGGCTATGTAAGAAATTACATAGCTTATCTTTTTTTCGCTTGGAGATCTTATGCTATAATGAAAACTATATTTTAAGGAGGACATTAACATGTTCGATCAAATCAAAGAAAAAATGAGACAGCACAAAACGAAGCTTCTAATCGGAGGAGGGATTGTTTTAGGAAGCACCGTCACATATCTGATTGTGAGGAGGAATTTTGTTTCTAAACACGTATTTCATCTTGTAACAAAAGAAGTTGCAGATGAAATGCAAAAAGGAGGAATAATAATTCCAAAGCATGTCAGTATATTGATGGCGTCTTCTGACAGCCTACAAAAACTGATAAATGACGCAGCGGATCTTGCTAATGTCGATATTAATAACGTTGGCGTGATCACATACAAAAATGTAAAATAGTGAGTTCGAGTAAGATACTGAGAGAAATCTTGGTATCTTACTTTCTCGCAGAAATCGCAGATGCTATAATGAAAACATATTTAAGGAGGATTATAACAATGAAGAAACTGCAAGACATAATTAAAGAGCACAAAGTGCTATCGATCATCACAGGAGTTATCGTATTGTCTATACTCGCCCCACTGATTACAAACACGATTATATTTACGGGTATTGTACTGGGAGCGATATGGGCGTTCGCTATCTGCTGCAAGAAGTGACATAGTAAAGAGCTACTGAGGAAACTTGGTAGTTTCTTTTCGCCAGATTAGCATATGTTATAATGAAAAATCATATTTTTGAAAGGATTATAACAATGAAAAGAATTACGAAGCAAGAGCAAATGCTTATCGGAAGAGAGGCTTTAACTAAAAAGGTTAAAGATCTTCAATCGAAAGGGCATAAATCAAGCGACGATTGCACAAATTCTGGAATTACCAGAATCCACAATCAGAATTATAATTTCAAGAGAGAAAGAGGCCTAGGCCTCTTTTTATATTTTAGAAAGGAGGTGTGAGTATGCAACTCAAACCAGCACTGGCAGTTAATCTCAAAGATTACGATGCAAAAATACTCGTAGGCAAGACTTGGCGCATCAGTGAAAAAATTGATGGGGTACGAAGGCTCTTCTATAAATCCCGAACAGGGCTTGTCTCGTGCTACAGCAGAAGCGGTAAACAAGACCGATGGTTAACTCATATTACAGATTATCTGGCCTCTCCATGGTTTCCATCAGATTATGTATATGACTGCGAGGTGGTGGACCGCGAGTTATATTTTGCTAAGGTCGAGAGCTTTATTATGCGATCTGTAAGTGCTGGTAAGGCTGGACAGCAATATCCTAATAACAAGAAAGATCTCATGGCCATATGCTTCGATATTTATCGTCCAGGAGATGCCACAGATGGCTTTGGACGTAATGATCTTCTTAACTCTCTATTCGGGCAAGTAGCACTTTCAGATCCTATCATCATTGTCCCTGTTTATGGAGTCATGGAAGGAGCAGACACATCAATACTTAATGCAATGATGAAGCAGGTCGAGAGTATTGGTGGTGAGGGATTAATGCTGATGAACATGTCTTCGATCTACATGCCAGGGCGTAGTAAAGAACTTGTCAAAGTTAAACGCATGGAGGAGTTCACAGGAACGGTTGTGGATATTGAGATGGCTCGAGATGGCACAAAGATTGAGGGCGGAATAGCTGCTTTGATCTGCGAAGTACCAGGATGTACAGTACCAGTCCGTGTTGGAACAGGTTTCTCTCATGAGCTAAGACACGAACTCGCTGCTATGGATATTATTGGGCGAGTTGTTGAGATCGATGCATTTAGTCGAACAAGAGACAAGAAAGGAAACATCAGTCTCAGTATGCCAGTCTTCAAAGACTTCGCATCCAAATCTTAGCTTATAATGAAATCATATTTTAAGGAGGCATCACAATGAAAGCAATTAGAACTCTTGTAAACGGATTTGTTTGGTTAACGGCCATTATCAGTACATTGATGACTGTAATGCTGTTAACGGACGACAATTACCGTGAAAAGTCAGTTGCATATTTCCAAGGTGTCATTGGCAAATAGGATCACGGAAGAGAAGCATATGCTTTTCTTTTAACTCTGTTAGAACAAATTTGATATAAAGGAGCATTAACAATGGCTGGAGAAAGAAAACTCGTGCGTGATGGGGAGGAAAAGTACCCCTCAAACTCGGAAACTACTCGGGTTAGACGACCTGAGAGTGATGAGAAGAAAGATGGTGACGAGCGTCAAAAGCGAGAATCTGTCATCAAAGGTTCTGTGCGCAAACAGAAAAAACCCCTGGGGAAGAAATTCTCAGAATCTTTCTTTGGGGACGACACAAAAAGCGTAGGAGAATACATCATTCATGACGTCCTAATACCTGCTCTAAAGGCCACTATGAGCGACATGGTTACAGGAGGAATTGAAATGCTTCTCTTCGGAGAGCGAAGAAGTGGCCGGACAACACGCGATAGAGGGAAGTCGTATGTATCATATTCTTCCTACTACAATCGCGATAGGGATCGTGATGACAGACCGTTCAAGCGCGATGTTTCTCGATCTTCGAGAGCTCGTCACGACTTTGATGACATTATATTTGAAACGAGATCTGATGCTGAGGAAGTCTTAACGCATCTTGTGGATCTCACACTTGACTATGGTGTCGCATCTGTAGCCGACTTCTATGAACTAAGCAACATTGAAGGGTCGTTCACAGATAATAAGTGGGGTTGGACGAGTCTGCGTGGAGCTTGCACTGATCGGGTGCGTGATGGGTATGTCATACGCTTACCTCAGCCTAAGCCGATCGATTAGGAGGTGTAGTAATGGGTCAAGCTAAACGAAATCCAACTGCTATAGCGGCAAAACAAGGTCTGCTCCCTCCGAAGCCTCCCAAGGTGAGTAAGAGGGAGCAACAGCGTATATTTCAAAAGCTTGTTACAGGCTATCTTGCCAAGAAGACGGGCCTGGATCAGATCGATGAGGTGATAAATGGACCATACGACTAATGTTTATTGCCCATGGACGGATAAGCTATGCGACGATAAGAAAAACTGTTCAGAATGTGAGACACGTGGTAAATATTCCTGCCAATATCACAATGAACGCTGCTTATGCCAATGGTGCGAAGATCAGTGTAATAATGGTTTGAATTGTCATGATTGCAACTACAATGGAAGACAAGTGCATGATATTTATATGTGTACAGGTTTTCGTGGTACATACCCGTGGGGAACTCATTTTGATGAGATTCAGAAGAAAGCTGAAGAACTTTCGCGGGTATAACTTCTGGTATAATGAAAACTATATTTAGGAGGTATTAAATCATGACCTACAAGCAAATCGAGACTTCACGAGAAGTCAGACTTTGGACAACCCAGATACTCGGGCCCATCATAATAGGTGGAGCCACGATATTGGCGGGTTCTCCCGAGCTGAGACAGAAAGTCGCCGATGGCATTGTACGCAAGTATGACGCAATCAAAACTAAATTAAAGCGTAAGGATTAGAGGCTGAAGCCTCTAATCCTTATATTTTTGAAAGGAGAAATAAATGGACTCAAGACCAACAAAAAGAGAGTATTATCTCTCAATCGCCCGAGCAGTAGCAGCTCGATCAACGTGTCTCAGACGGAGATACGGATGTGTCATTGTCAAACATGACGTTATCATCGCTACGGGTTACAATGGAGCTCCGCGTGGTGAGCCGAATTGCTGCGATCTCGGAACTTGCTACAGGCAAGAAAACAACATCCCACAAGGAGAGCAGTACGAGAAATGCGTTGCGGTACATGCTGAAGAGAATGCCATCTTAGCTGCTGGGCCAAGATCCTTTGGCGCAGATTTATATTTGGCCTGCTTAGACAGCGATGTCGATCCAAAACCATGTCTTCTGTGCATGCGTCTCATCAAAAACGCTGGCATTATGTCAGTCAAAGTATAAGGAGGAAGAATAATGTACATCGCAGGTATCGAAGAAAACAGCGTAGTAGATGGACCGGGGGTACGTCTTGTTCTGTTCATGCAAGGTTGTCCTCATGATTGTGAGGACTGCCACAACCCGCAAACTCATTCTCTCGATGGCGGAGAGAAAAAGACGGTTGAGGATCTCGCTGAGGATATCATGATCGCTCTTCCAGAGGGAGAGGAACACCTCACAATCAGTGGCGGTGAGCCGTTCTTGCAGCCCTATGATCTCCTCAGTCTGATCACTCTGCTCAAGCGCAAAGGTCAAACAATAAAAAGTGTTTGGTGCTACACAGGATATACCTGGGAAGAACTGAATGCTATGCACAACTTCCATATCATGGCTCTCTTGACCGAGATCGATGTGCTCGTCGACGGGCGCTTCGATAAAACCAAGAAAGTCGATGGCGCTTGTTATGGATCGTCCAATCAGCGCGTCATCGATGTCAAAGAGACCCGTATGAATGGTTATATTTGTCTTGTGGAGGAATCAAAAGATGCCGATGATGAAAGCGTTTGAGACCTATATCAAAGCACCAAAAGAAAATGATAACGATCGGCGATCGAATGCCAATGTGAATAGTGAGAATCCAATGGGTGCAATGCTCGGATTCGGTGGAACACTTTCAAAAGAAGCATATTTGGCCGATATCCCTGAGGAGTTCTCAGAAGCCCACAAATCGGGCGCAATTCATATTCATGACTTAGACTTCTATGACATGACGACAACGTGTTGCCAAATTCATCTCGGCAAGTTATTTGAGACAGGTTTTGGTAATATGCGCCCGCCAAAGCATGTACAAGCTGCATTTATGCAGATGTGTATTGCTATTCAAAGCAACCAGAATGACCAATACGGTGGTCAAAGCATTGTAGATTATGACATTGCTCTCGGTCGAGTTCTTGCTAAGTGTGAGGCACTTAATAAACAGCGCTATACCGGCTTCGGTTGGTTAGACGCTGAGCACATCACACAAGAAGAACTTGAGCAAGGATCCGAAGCAATGATACATAATCTCAATACTATGAACAGTCGAGCGGGAGCTCAAGTACCCTTTTCAAGCATAAATTACGGTCTCGGAGCCGCATATTTGGCAGAAAAAGGAGAAAAAAGGGCCTCATATTGGGCAAATCAGGCGGTTTTAGCGGTTCTCAAGGCAACACAGCGTGGATTGGCTAATGGAGAGGCTGCGCGATATCCCATTCAGATCTATCGTATAAAGGATGGCGTAAATGCGTTGGACGACCCATATTGGCAAACAACGGTTAATGCGCTTGAGTGCACATCCCGCCGAGCTTATCCGAATTATATTTTCATTGACAATGCGGGCAATCTGGAAGATTTCCGATTGGATGATGAAAGAACACATGTGGCTACCATGGGTTGCCGTACACGTGTCTTCGCGGATATCCATGGCGAGTCAACGTCTTATGGACGTGGTAATGCCAGCTTCTGCACGATCAATCTTCCGCAAATAGCCCTCTTATCCGATACCATTGAGGACTTCTACTACAATCTCAAAGAGAAGATGGATCTTGTACGAGATCAGCTTGCTTACAGATTTGACCGTCAATGCCGTCGTCGACCGTCTTCGTATCCAAGTCTTGTTGGTGATGGCATTGGCATCGCCTCAGAACAATGCGTCGAGAATGGTTGGATGGAGCCTATGCTGAAGCATTTTAGTCTCTCAATAGGATTCATCGGACTCGCTGAAGTCCGTAACATCTTCTTGAGAAAAGATATTTGGCATGACACATTACAGATCGTTCATTTTATGCGGAAGACTTGTGATGAGTATGCTGAGAAGAGTGGGTTGAACTATTCTCTTCTGGCAACGCCAGCTGAGGGAGTTTGTGAGCGACTGCTTAACATTGATCGAGAGAGATTTGGTGTGATCGAGGGCGTAACAGATCGAGACTATTACACCAACAGTTACCATATTCCTGTCTCGACAAAGATGAGCATCTTTCACAAGCTTTCATTCGAGGCTCCTTACCATGCTCTTTGCAATGCTGGTCATATTTCAACAATTGAGTTGGACGGCGACACGCGTTCAAATCAGCAGGCGATGCAGGATATTCTGCTTTACATGCTGAAATGTGGGATTGGGTATGGCGCCTTTAACGTTCGCCTTGATCACTGCAATGACTGTCACAATGATGGTTATATTTCAGACACATGCGATAAATGTGGAAGCGATAACATCTCGAGACTTCGTCGGATTACAGGCTACCTTGCTTATCTGCCAAATTTTAATAATGGCAAAAAGGCCGAGGTCGCTGATCGAGTGTTCCATCGTTATGAGCAAGGCGAATCGATGCATAAGCACAATCCAGATATTCCACCGATGAGTCATAATTACTTCATCGGAGTAGACTTAGCGAAAGGAGAAGACAATGCAGATAACACTGTTTGATCAAGATCCAGTAACCACAGCAGCGATGGCTCTCGCGTTTCAAGATCTTGTCACAAAAGGTGACGTACAGATTACGACAATCGAAAATGACCGCGATCTTGGATCATATGATTACGTGGTATATCCTGGTAACAGCTTCGGCGCTCTCTTATCCATAGCAGATGATAGCATGCGTACGGAGATCCAAGACACAATCCAAGATGTCATTATGCAAAACTTTCCATTCGGAATGCCAGTGGGCGAGATGGTTATTTTGTCCATCCCCGACTTCTTATGGAAAGGGCTCATTTATGCTCCGATTATGCGCACGTTGTCTCAGGTAAGGACTTTGGATGCGGCGTATGTCATGAGCATTGTTGTGCATTATATTCTGCAGCATCCTGACAAAACGGTCGCAATCCCTTGTCTTGGTGTTGGTGAGGGCTCTCTACCTCCAGAGGCTGCGGCGGCTGCCATGCGAGCTGGATATGATACAGGATTCTACATATTCTCAGGATCGAGGTGTGGAGAATGAATGAAATAGCAAAACGCATGTGGCATGCTGACGCTGACAAAGCAAAATTTCTCGTTAACTCAATAATGCGTCAAATCAGAGCACATAAAGCTGTTGGCAAAGACTTTACCGATGAGGTCAAGCGGCTTTGTACGCTTGTTGAGAAACTCACTTCGAGGGAGGACTGATTATATTCTCCTTTACTATGTAGTTCGCAATATTCGTAGACGGTATAATGAAAACTATATTTTAAAGGAGATATTATCATGTTAGAGAACATCAACAAACTTATCGAATCAGCGGAAGGGCTGACAGTGAGTTTCAAAGTCGGCAAAGAAAGCGAACTTGTTATCAAGGGCGATTTCATGCAAATGGCGAAACTCGTGGCAACACTCTCAAAGAAACAGAGCGAAGAGATGGACCGCGACGCAAAGATAAGATCCCTGGAAACAGAGATTTCACGACTGAAAAGTTAAGAGGACGGAGTCTAAGGAAACTTAGACTCCTCTTCTTTAATTTTAAGAAAGGAGAATGTGATGAGAACTATTTATAGAGTCGTTGATGACGAAAAGAAAGTTGTCATCTTAAAAAACGATGATGGGTTTTATATTTCTGGTAATGCTTTCTCAATTGACTCCGTAATACATTCCTTCTTGTACGATGATCAAGAGAAAACGAGATTACGTATGCAAATACGCAAGTTAGAAGAGGATCTTGATTGGACAAAGAAGTTGTGCATACAACGTGGAGATGAGATCCAAATTCTTTTGAAAGGAGTTTACAATGTCTAAGTATTATCACGAATGCAAAGACTGCGGCGCAAATCTTGACCCCGGAGAACGCTGCGACTGCAAAGATGCAAGATGTCATATTTGCGGAAAGAAACTCATTTGGGGTAAGTTCGCATTCCGTCAAGTAGAATGCTGGGATTGCTACAGCAAGAAGATAGCAGAACTGCTTGATATGTTACCTTATGATGAGGCTGCCAGATACGTAGACGCTGTCAAGGTATATGGTAGCCAATTTGGAGAGGAGTTTATATGGACTCGTTCAGAGGAGATATGATATGAAAGATTTCAAAGTCACAACGGGATGTGTTAATCATCTTTCTGATGCTCTTGCGCAATTGGGAGAAGCCTTTAAGAAGCTCGCTAAAGTTATCTCTGATATTCTGAAAGGTGAGACAAAGCGAAAGAGAATTGAAGAGAGGCAAAGAAATCTGTATCGTTATATTTACGATCAACCAATGCCTAAACGAAGTCCTATGATCCCGACACCCAAGCGCGTACACAGAAAACAGCACCGAGGCTAATAATTATATTTAAGGAGAATATTATGAAAATCATTAAACCGAGCATTGAAGTGCTCTCAGAAATCAATGGCGCCGAGTTTCTCAAAGCTATTGAACGTGCTGGTCGAGTCTGCTATAAGAGCGAAGACAAGATCACCGAAGACTCTGCTGCGGCATTCGTAGCGAAAATGATCAAGAGTGGTCATGAAGCCATGATCGAGCATGCACCGAGCATATCGGTCAAATTCATCTGCGATAGGGGGGTCTCACATGAGATTGTCCGTCATAGGATATTCAGTTTCGCTCAAGAAAGTACTCGGTATTGCAATTACGGTAAAGACAACGAGATAACCGTCATTGAGCCGGTATTCTGGGCCGAAGACAAATGGACGACCTTCTCCACAGCACGGCGCTGCTACGAAGAGTGGGAGGCTCTTTGCTACGCAGCCGAAAAAACATATTTGCAACTTGTTGACCCTCAATTAGGAGGTTGTTCGCCGCAAGAGGCTCGCAGCGTTCTTCCCAATAGTCTTAAGACGGAGGTTATTGTGACAGGAAACGTCCGCGAGTGGCTCCATTTCTTCAAGTTGCGTCTGGCCAAGAGTGCTCATCCTCAAATGCGACAAGTCGCTTGGATGGCATTCACAGAGCTACATAGTCTCATTCCGGTCATATTTGACGACATCAATTTAATGATTGGAAAACTATGAATTAATTAAAAGGAGAACAAACACATGAAAAGAACACTGTTAATCGCATTATCCTTGGTCCTTATGATAGGACTTCTCGCCGGATGTGGTGAGGATGAGGTCTCAACGACTCCGATAACGAGTGGGTCGAACGCTGAGAAGGTTATATTGTCGTCGGATGATTTCGAGACAACATGGATCAGTAAGTGGAAGTGTGCAAGCTCTGAGCAAACGGTTATCAAAAAGGGTGATACTGTCGAGTTCTTTGATTACGATAACAAGATCGATATCAAAACCTCAGGAATCACTACTCATTGGTACGGCTGCTATGACAGCACAAACGGTATTGTACGACTCTATAAGAATAAAGACTTCATTGAGAATGGTTCAATGTGGGACTACGAGATCGTTACAAATAGCGAATCCAAACTTATACTCACAAGACTTAATTTCGGCGATGAGATTGTTCTTGAGAAGTAAGTCGCGGCCAAAACTGATGCTATAATGAATACTAATATTAATTGGAGGAAAGACATTATGGCATCAATACTGTTTGCGGTAGCAATAGGTTACGTGGCGTACTTTCTCATCACCAAAGGAAAAAAGAAGTAGGCGAACAGGAGACTGAGTAAATGATAACTTGGTCTCCTGTTTATATTTTGAAAGGAGTAATTATGACTACAGAATCAAAGATGTTATGTGGCGTTCTCGGTCTTGGTGTTGCCGGTTATATATTTGTTACTTGCACGTTAAACTTAATAAAGCAATGGATATGATTGACATCGCAACAGACGAATTAGGAAACTTAGTCAAGGTCACAGCAAGTGACGCCATGATTGACCGAGCTGTTCAGAAAGCCGTTGATCGAGAGGCGGCAGATGCTACAAGACGGATTACAAGAGACATATCTACGGAAATCCGTTCGCAGGTTCGTACTGAGATCAATTCATCGGCTAAGGTTATCAAAGAATCTGTGGCAACTGAGATAACTAATCAGGTTAAACGAATTGATATTTCAGACATTGAGCGAGAGGTAGTTGACAAGGCGAAGGACGCCGTGGCTGCTAAGTTTGATAAGAAACTTGACGGTCTTCTCGATGACTTCAATGATAATCTTCAAAATGTCCAGAAGATTTACAGCTCTATTGCAAAATCCATGTCTAAGGATTAATCGCAAACAAAACATAGCCTATAATGAAAAGGAAGAAAGTGACACGAATGTAGTAGCTTTAAGTAGCTACCTTCCTGTAGGAGTTCGACGCTCCCTACAGGCCTTTTCATTTTCTATCGCACGAATACACAAAATTATATTAAAGGAGACAAAAATCATGAAATTGGCAACAGTTGGCAACAAGCTTCAAAGAGTTCTTGGTCGGAAAGGCCTTATTCTGAAGAAGCATTCCCCCGAGATTCTGATGGCCGCTGGCATAATCGGAGTCGTTGGCAGTACCGTTCTGGCCTGCAAAGCAACACTGCGTGCAGAGGAGCTCATCGACGAGCATGCAGAGAAGATGGAAAAGATCAATCTTGCGCGTGAGAAGTTCGATGAGGAAAAGTACTCGGAACGTGAGTACAAGCAAGATAAAGTTGTCGCCTATACACAGACGACCTTTAACTTTATCAAACTCTATGGCCCGTCTGTGACACTTGGTATCGCATCAATCGGTTGCATTCTCGGCGCCCACAGCATTATGAAGAAGCGCAATGTCGCTCTCATGGCAGCATACAAGCTCGTAGAGCAGAGCTTTGCTGAGTATCGCAAGCGTGTTGTGGATGAGCTCGGCGAGGACAAAGACTTCCATTTTCGCTACGGAACAACCGAAGTTGAGTCAACTGAAACGGTCGTTGATGAGAATGGTAAGAAAACCAAGATCAAAAAGACGACTCAGGTTCTTGATGGAACGCCCTGCTCAATGTACGCTCGACTGTTCGAGCCGGAAGAGAGAAACAACGATGGGTCTTGGACAGGGTCCGGACAGTTCAGTGCTGTACATCAGTACAACTATATGTTCCTGACCCAGAAGCGCGATTATTTTAATGATCGTCTGCATGCTGTCGGCCATGTGTTCCTCAATGAAGTTTATGACGAGCTCGGATTCCCGCATACGAAAGCAGGGCAGGAAGTAGGCTGGGTTGATGGATATCGTGACAGCTATATTTCATTCGGTCCGTGCCTCGAAGACATGTTCGCATTCCACGACGGCGACCCAATTCTCCTTGACTTCAATGTTGACGGTGTGGTACTCGATCTCATCGACGATTAAGGAGGACGAATAATGAATTGGTGTGGACGCATTGAATTCGGGGGTTATATTCTAAATGTGTATGACTCCCTTGAGGAACCGCTATTCAAAGCGACAGAAGTAGCGCGACTAATCGATTATAGTGCTGGAAACACGTATTATATGCTCGATTTGGTCGAAGATGATGAGAAAGTCATGCTTCCAGAATCTTTGGTAGCGGGTAATACCCGTGACCATACGCATCCTCCAAGAAAAGGATCTGGGAAGAGTCGTAATAGTATTACGAGTGCTCGTGGTGGGAACAGAAAGCCAATCTGGTTTATCACGGAATTGGGTTTGTATAATGTTCTCTCACAAAGCAGAAAACCCATAGCGCGGGGATGGAGACGTATTGTTCATCAAGAATTAATACGTCTTCGTCAATCGCGTGGTAAGAATGTCATTGAGCAATTTGATGACTGGGACGAAGAGCTCGATGATATTTGGTTTGATGAAGAAACAGGACATCTGATGCAGTCCGTAACGCTTCCTGGTGGTGACGTCGATCAAATCATAATTGATTAAGGAGGAGAATGTTATGGAAAAGGGCATGATAAATGGTAACACCATCGAAATAGCCCCTCAAAGAGTCCTCCTCCTTGTCGACTACAGCAACATCCTCTACCGTTCCTACTTCTCCTCGACATTTGGTATTGAGATTAGACCTTGGCTTCCAATCCTACGATATCTTGATATGATGCGTACGTGTGTACAGCGTGTGCGTCAGAGATACAATGGTGCGGAAGTCGAGGTCATCTTCGCTGGAGAAAGTCGCAAACCTCTGCGTCGGACACAGATAGATCCATCATACAAAAGTCATCGCAAGCCAACTCAAGACATCGTCTTCAAAAACTTCAGACAAGTAATGAGTGGGATTGTTGAGGACTGTGGATGGAAGATATTTAGTTGTGATGGCGCTGAGGCAGACGATGTCATAGCCAGTATCGCCAGTCAGATGCATAAGAGAGGTAGTTGCGACTGTGAGACACCATGTCCTGTATGTATTTGCGGGTCTCGTGATCAGAAGATACCGACGGTAGTCTTCACTAATGACCGTGACCTGCGCCAACTTTTATCGATCCCCAGTGTTGTCATATTTCAGCATCCTGGAGCATTCTACACCATAGAATCGTTCCGTAAAGAGTATGACATCACACCCGATCAGTTTGCCGCATACAAAGCTCTTGTTGGAGACAAGTCAGACAACATTAAGGGTGTAGAGGGCTGGGGACCAGTAAAAAGCAAGAGGCATATTCTCAAAGGAGATTGGATCGATGTGCTTGAGAGCGAGCAGTTGGACGATGCTTATATGGACGCATTAGAGCTCGTTTCGCTCGATTTCGAGCTAAAAGTGCCATATTTTGGCCAAAAATTCATTAAAAACAGGGATTTTTCGAGTAAAAACGACCTTTTGAGGTTATATTCTGACGAAAAAGTGCTTGATGAGGTCTTGCTCGGGATTAATCGCCTTGAAGAGGTGTGCATATGATACTGCGTTGTCTTGATAAGATACCAGACAGTCTGCATGGCCTCTGGTACTATCCAACTATCAACCGGTTCGTCGATGAGGACGGACGTATCTTCCAAGGTGAGATCACAGATATCTTACCTAACTGGCTCATCAGGCAATTCAAAGAAGAGCAAGATTACATGCTCGTCATCGGCCGTGACGGACAAGGGTATGAGCTCTATTGGGTCGATGATGACGGGTGTTACGAAATCTGTAAAGAATAAGAAAGGAATAATTTGACATGGATAAAAAGTTTATATTTGGCCTCATTGTTGGTATTGGGGCCGGTTTTACCGCTGGATGGTTTGTTGCAAAGAACCGTCTTGAGAAGGAATACGAGGAAGCTTATCAATGGGATCGTGCTGACATGCAGGAAAACTTTGAAATGAAGCTGCGCAGTGAGCTCAAGGCCGCTGGATTGAATCCGGATCCGCGTCGCAAGATAAGAGCTTCTGAGGATGGAGATCCTGTCGTCGATGGTAAAGTTACTGTCGAGAAGGCTTCATTCGAGCAGAACAAGGACTATCGCAAGGTCGTTACCAACTACAATAAACCCCCGCTTCAGGAAATCGCTACTAAGTATTCAGAGGATGATTCTTCCGAAGACTATGAAGGCGACGATGAAGATCCTTCTGAGGATTCTGAAGAGGCTGAAACTGAGTTGGACGACGAAGTAGTTGAAGCGGCATTGCGTATGAGTGAGGTGAATAATGAGGATCCGTATGAGATCACTTATGACGACTTCATGGATAACAAGCATTACGATAAGATTGACTTGTATTATTATCGCAGTGATGACACGGTATGCGGCGATGATGATGTCAAGATTGAGGAACCTGAGGATCTTGTCGGATGGGATGTCTTTAAGACTCTTGAGCGGAAATCGCACGCTTATGCTCGCAACGAGCCTCTACACACGGACTACGAGATCCACACATTAAGCGCTTCTTATGTTGAGACGGTTCAGTCGAGACTCGAGACGGATAAGGAGCGGGAAATGCGGCGATTAGCAAGAAAAAAAGACTTGATGGATGAGTCTGATTACGAATAAACGCATATTTAACATGCGGTATAATAGAAGAGTGTAGAGGTTGGTAACACAGCCTCTTCCTTTTCTCATTTTAGGAAAGGAGGGAGTACTTTTGAATGAGACTGCGTACAAGAACTGGCTGTTTGACAGCGTAGATGTATCTGAGGGGGCTCATAGCTTCTTATTGGATACTTTGTGGAAGAAAGAGTTCTATAGTCTTGTTAATAATGATGATAATAGAGCTGAAGACGGTCTTTCTTTACGTAAGAAATGGGAGAGACGTACTGGCCAACCGAGAAATAGTGCAGATTTTGGCCCTCCTCGTGTACTCGAGGTGATAATCTTCCTGTCGATACGAGCTTCAGGGATTCTATATGACGGAGAAGCCTCTGTTCGCTCACGGACACTCTTTTGGGAGTTCTTAGATAACCTTGGATTGGCTGATTTTGAGAATAAAAGGTTCAATTCGACCCACGTCGCGTTCGAAGTTGATGAAATTTTGAACGTTTGGCTTGATAGGAAGTACCAGAGAAGTGGTTTAGGGGGTCTATTTCCCCTTAAAAGTGCTAAAAAGGACCAGAGAAATGAGGAAATTTGGTACCAAATGAACCAATATTTGCTCGAAAACTACCCAATTTTGTGACACTTTTTGACTTATTTTTGGCACAATGTGTCAAAAAAGTGACACAACTTTTTGAAAAGTGAAAATTTTTTGAAACAATGTGTCAAAAAAGTGACACAATGTGTCAAAACTGAAATTTTTTTGACACACTTTTTGGCACTAAAATTGAGGAAAATAGGCCGTTTTTGGGGTGAAAACAGGCAAAAATGCCCCTTTTTGGGGCTAAATTGGGTGTTTTTGTGGAAAATTGTGAAAAGTGTGTCATTTTGTCACTTTTTTATTACCTTTAGTATACAATAAAAAAAAGTATATATATTAAGTAATAATAGGTTTTTGCCACTTTTTTGACACACACTTCTACATTTTTTGAAGAAAGGAGAGTCGATCCATGGATTTCTATCAAATTCGGACGAAGCAAAAGCCAAAGAACGTCATAGAAGTATATGCAGACTTCAAAGTTGGTCGTTCAAGGGATTTGATGGTCCGTGGAAAATCATTTTATGCTATATGGGACGAAGCACGGCAGATCTGGTCCACGGATGAGTACGACGTACAAAGACTCGTTGACGAAGACTTAGCAGCTAAACGTGATGAGTTGGCGAAAGAGACAGAATCCGAAGTGACCTGTCGATTTCTCCGAACTTTTGCAAATAAAGCATGGAAGGAATTCCGAGACTACGTTTCACACGTGAGTGATAACGCATCACAGCTGGATGTGTCTGTTACATTCGCAAACACACCAGTTAAAAAGAGCGACCATGTTAGCAAACGAGTCTCGTACAACTTAGCTCCTGGAAGCATTGAATCATACGATGAGTTAATGAGTGTTTTGTATGAGCCAGAAGAACGCGATAAACTCGAATGGGCTATTGGAGCAATTCTTTCTGGAGACGCAAAGTCCATTCAAAAGTTTATAGTGTTGTTTGGAGATCCTGGTAGTGGTAAATCAACATTTCTTAATATTGTTGAAAAGTTGTTTGAGGGATACACGACAACGTTTGAAGCAAAAGCTCTGACAAGCTCAAGTAATGCTTTTAGTATGGAAGCATTCCGTTCAAATCCTCTCGTAGCAATTCAACATGACGGAGACTTGTCGAGGATAGAAGATAACACAAAACTCAACTCAATCGTTTCCCATGAGTATATGCAGATGAATGAAAAGTTTAAGCCTGCATATCCTACACGGATTAATGCAATGTTGTTTATGGGAACAAACAAACCAGTAAAGATAACAGATGCAAAGTCCGGTTTACCAAGAAGACTTCTTGATGTGCATCCGACGGGAAAGAAAGTACCACCAAGACGATACCAAACGTTAATAGCTCAAATTGATTTTGAGTTAGGAGCAATTGCTGATTATTGTTTGAAAAAGTATTATGACATGGGAAAAAACTATTATAATGGTTATATTCCTCTTGACATGATGTACAAGACAGACGTATTCTTCAATTTCGTCGAATCGTATTATCACGTCTTCAAAGAGCAAGATGGAGTTTCTTTGAAACAAGCGTATGAGATGTACAAATCATATTGTGATGAAGCGCTTGTTGATTTTAAACTACCCCGTCATAAATTCAGAGAAGAACTGAAATCATATTTTCAGGAGTTCTATGAAAGAGGACGGACTGATGGCGAGCAAGTTCGGAGTTACTTTACAGGATTTCTAACTGAAAGATTCACAAGTCCTGAGTTGAAGAAAGAATCAAAAGAGAAACAAAGGTCTTTGATACTCGACAGTAAAGAATCCATATTTGATGCATCATTTTCCGATTGCCCAGCTCAGTATGCTTCTTCGTATGAAACGCCAAAGAAGAAGTGGGTCAACGTCACGACGACTCTAAAGGATATTGACACAGGTGAATTACATTATGTGAAAGTTCCTACAAACCATATTGTCATTGATTTTGATATCAAAGGACCAGATGGAGAGAAGTCGTTGGAAGCCAATCTTGATGCCGCAAGTAATTGGCCTCCTACATATGCTGAGTATAGTAAGAGCGGAAAGGGTATTCATCTACATTATATTTACGATGAAGACCCGATGCGTTTACAACGAGTATATTCTGAGGGGATTGAGATTAAGGTTTTTACTGGAGATAGTTCTCTCAGACGCAAGCTGACACAATGCAATACGCGAGAAATCGCACATATATCTGGTGGGTTGCCACTGAAAGGAGATGATGCAATGACTAATAACACTTCGATCAAGACTGAACGTGGGTTGAGAGAGCTTATAACACGCAATCTCAATAAAGAGATTCATCCTGGTACGAAGCCGAGTATAGATTTTATCAAAAAGATACTCGACGACGCGTATGATTCAGGTCTTGCTTATGATGTCAGTGATATGCAAACAAAAGTGTTATCATTTGCGGCACATAGCACAAATCAAGCAGATTACTGTATCAAATTGGTCTCTCAAATGAAGTTCGCTTCTGAGAAGCCGAGTGAGCCTGGTATCGACGATGCGGATAAACCTCTGGTCTTCTTTGACGTTGAGGTCTTTCCGAATCTTTTCATAGTAATATGGAAAGAAGAGGGAGAAGACAAGAAGTGTGTCAAGATGATAAACCCGACCCCGTCTGAAATCGAGCAACTATTCTCAATGAAACTTGTTGGGTTTAATAATCGGCGTTATGATAATCATATTTTGTATGGTCGTTTCATCGGTTATAACAACGAGCAGATTTACAATCTGAGTACGAAGCTTGTAGGGAAGGTTAACAGCGGACTATTCAGAGAAGCATACAACATCTCTCATACTGACGTGTATGATTTCTCGAGTAAGAAACAATCTTTGAAGAAATTTGAGATTGAGCTCGGAATTCATCATCAGGAGCTCGGGTATGATTGGACTCAACCAGTTCCCGAGGAATTATGGGAGAAAGTTGCGGATTACTGTGTAAATGATGTTATCGCTACGGAGATGGTCTTCAATGCAAGAAAACAAGATTACATTGCTCGGCAGATACTGGCTGACATTAGTGGTTTATCTTGTAATCACACGACGCAACAGCACACAGCAAAGATTATATTTGGAGACGATCAAAATCCTCAAGAGAAATTCATTTACACAGATCTTTCTGAGATGTTTCCTGGTTACACATTCGACCCAGCCCGTAAACCAAAGAGCTTATATCGTGGAGAAGATCCGAGTGAGGGCGGATATGTCTATGCCGAGCCAGGTATGTATTCAAATGTTGCGATTCTTGATGTTCAATCCATGCATCCGTCATCTTTGCGCAACATGAATGCTTTCGGCCCATACACAGAAAACTTCAATCAACTGATTGATAGTCGACTTGCTATTAAGCATGAAGATTATGAAACAGCTAAGAAGATGCTTGGTGGTGTTTTGGAGAAATATTTGACAAGTACAGATGCTGCTGAAGAATTATCATATGCATTAAAGATTGTCATCAACATTGTGTATGGTTTGACGTCTGCAAGTTTCCCGAACAAATTCCTTGATCCAAAGAACAAAGACAATATCGTTGCCAAGCGTGGAGCACTCTTCATGATCGACTTGAAGCATGCTGTTCAGGAGATGGGCTATAAAGTCATTCATATTAAGACGGATAGTATCAAAGTTCCTGATGCTGACGATAAGATTATTAATTTTATTAAAGACTTCGGAACGAGATATGGATATTCGTTTGCTCATGAGGCAACTTATGAGAAGATGTGCTTGGTAAACAATGCAGTTTACATTGCAAAGTATGGTTGGTCAGAGAAAGCAAAGAACATTGGTAAATGGACAGCTACTGGAGCACAGTTCGCGCATCCATATTTGTTCAAGACGTTGTTCAGTCGCGACCCGATCATATTTGAGGACCTCATTGAGACCAAAGAGGTTACAACAGCCCTATATTTAGACATGAACGAAGATTTACCTGCTGGTGAGCATAATTACGTTCATGTTGGAAAAGTAGGAGCTTTTGTTCCGATGCTTCCTGGATGTGGTGCTGGTGAGTTAATGCGAATCAAAGACGAGAAGTACTATGCAGCCGGTGGAACAAAGGGATATCGATGGATGGAAGCTGAGGTTGTGAAAGCAGCCGGAATCGAACAAGGCATTGATATGTCATATTACAGAGCTTTGGTTGATGATGCTCTTGAGGATATTGGAAAGTTTGGAGATGTTGAATGGTTCGTTGGAGACGACATCGACTATACTCCAAACTATCCAATTGGCCTAAATGACCATCCTCGTTGTAGGTATTGTGATCAACCGACATGCGATGGAACATGCCAACTATCATTGTCAGCACAAACCAAGGAATTTGGCGATGCAATTATTCAAGGTATCCAAGATGGATTAAATGAAAGTGTGAAAGGAGCATAATTATGGCAGCGACACGAGTCGATAATATCAACATCGACAATGCCCGTATAGGTTTCCGCAATTTTAGCGGTAAAGAGGGCAAATTCAATACTGAGGGGAATCGTAATTTTGCGGTTTTCCTTGAAAACGATCTCGCAGATGTTTTGGAGCAAGACGGATGGAATGTCCGTTGGCTTCAACCGAAACATGAGGACGCCGATAAGCAGGCGTTCTTGCAGGTTAAGGTGGGGTTCGGAGCATATCCTCCGAAAATCATTCTCATCGCTAATGGTAAAAAATCTCAGCTTGATGAGAGTACAATCAGTATTCTCGATTGGGCTGAGATTCAGACAGTTGATTTAACACTTCGCCCTTACACGTGGGATGTTAACGGGCGTCATGGAATTAAGGCATATTTGAAAACGATGTATGTCACTCTCATGGTTGACGATTTCGAATCCAAGTATGAGATGATTCCTGACAGCGCAACCGATGGGATCGGCGGATGTGGTAATTGCGAAATCTGCCAGGGTGATTGCAATAATCCTGAGCATCTCTAAGGAGGATACTCGATGGCCGTAACTCTGTATGAACATCAGAAAGCGGCAGTGGAAAAGCTAAGGACTGGCTCCGTCTTATGTGGCGGAGTCGGTTCTGGCAAAACACGAGCTGCTTTAGCATATTACTATACAAAAATAGGGTGCGGCAAACTTGAGATAAATGGACAGGGGGGTTGGTCTCCTATGAAAAACCCCCTCCCACTTTATGTAATCACAACTGCACGAAAGAGAGATACTCTCGACTGGGAGAAAGAATGCACAGACTTTCTTTTTTACCCAACTAAAGTTGATTCTTGGAATAATATTTCTAAGTATGTTGGAATCAAAGGCGCCATGTTTATATTTGATGAGCAACGTGTGGTTGGATCAGGAGTTTGGGTTAAATCATTTCTTAAGATTGCTGCTAATAACGAATGGATATTACTGAGTGCGACCCCGGGAGACACATGGTTGGATTATATTCCAATCTTCATAGCAAACGGATTCTACAAAAATCGTACTGAGTTTATTCGCCGACATATTGTTTATAATAATTTCTCAAAGTTTCCAAAGGTTGATCATTATATTGAGGTTAGTCGATTAATTAAATTACGTGATTCAGTTCTTGTGAATATGCATTTTGTTCGAAGAACTATACGTCATTCAATTGATGTAAAGTGTGACTATGATCGTGAAAAGATGAATCGATTACAAATTGATCGATGGAATATTTTTGAGGAACGACCAGTTAAGGATATTTCTGAGTTATGCTTTCTTATGAGGCGTGTTGCTAATACTGATATTTCCAGACAAGTATATTTGGAAGAATATTTTCTAAAGCATAAAACAATCATTGTCTTTTATAATTTCAATTACGAACTTGACATTCTCAAGAAATTTTGTCAGGATCGTAATATTTGTTATAGACAATGGAATGGGCATGTTCATGAAATGATTCCTGATGAGGACGAATGGATATATTTAGTTCAATACACTGCTGGTAACGAAGGATGGAATGCCATTGAAACAAATTCCATGATATTCTATTCACAGAATTATTCTTACAAAGTATTGGAGCAAGCGATGGGTCGTATTGATCGGTTGAATACACCATTTGACGATTTATATTACTATCATTTCATTTCTGTTTCACCAATCGATTTAGCAATTCGAAAAGCGATTAACACAAAACAAATCTTTAATGAAAGTCGTTTCACAAATTGCTAATTCGCGCGCATAACATATGGTATAATAGAAGGGATGAGCTGTCGCTTACTCTTTTATTTTTTGAAAGGAGGAAAAATATGAAAGAAAGTCGGTTCCAATCGCATCTCAAAAAAAGATTGAGAACATTATTTCCCGGATGCATCATTCTTAAGAATGACCCAAACGATCTTCAAGGCTTCCCTGATTTAACAATCTTATATGGCGAGCATTGGGCCGTGTTGGAATGTAAAAGAGAAGAAGAAGCTTCGAGACGCAACAATCAAGATTACTATGTTGATCTTTGCGCTGATATGTCTTTTGGGGCTTTCGTCTATCCGGAGAACGAGGAGGATGTGATTGATGCTCTTCAACAAGCATTCCATACCTGATGGACAGCACGCGTTTTTAAGCGCGAGTAAGTATCATTGGGTAAATTACGATGAGCAGAAATTAGACGATGTCTATTCGAAGTATCGAGCTGCTCAACGTGGAACAGACTTACATGACTTTGCGTCCAGAGCAATTAAATTAGGGCAAAGGTTACCTAAGTCAACAAAAACTCTGAATCTTTATGTCAATGACGCAATAGGATTCAGAATGACAACCGAACAATGTTTGTATTATTCAGACAATTGTTTTGGTACAGCTGATGCAATCTGTTTTCGTGATAATTTTTTAAGGATTCACGATCTTAAGACAGGTTCATCACCAGCTTCAATAAAACAGCTGGAAATTTACGCAGCTCTTTTTTGTTTGGAGTATCGAGAGGATCCAAATAGAATTGATTGCGAATTAAGACTTTATCAATCAGATGAAGTATTAGTTCATAACCCAGAGCCTGAAGAACTGCTTTACATAATGCAGAAAATTAAGGACTTTGACAAGAGGATCACAAAACTTAGACAAGGAGAATAGTTATGAGTGAACTTATGCACTACGGAACACCAAGACATTCAGGCCGTTATCCTTGGGGAAGCGGCGATGATCCTCAACGAAGCAAAAGCTTTCGTCAACATGTTTTAGATTTGAAAAAATCTGGAATGTCTGAAAAAGAGATTGCTGAAGGGCTGGGGATGAATACAACTCAACTTCGAGCAAGAATCTCTTTGGAAAAAGCTGCACAGAGAAAGGCAGATTCTGCTGAAGCTCTTCGTCTAAAAGAAAAGGGATATTCAAACGTTGAAATCGGAAAACGTATGGGTATTAACGAATCTTCTGTTCGTAATCTTTTAGACCCCGCTATGCAAGAAAGAGCGGCTATCACCGAAACAACAGCAATGATGCTCAAAAAACAAGTCGAAGAGAAAACATATCTCGATGTTGGAGCAGGAGTTGAATTGCATATCGGTGTTAGTCGAACTAAACTGAATACTGCAATCGCTGAGCTTGAGGAAGAAGGTTATAAACTTTTCTATGTTCAAACTGAGCAATTAGGAACGGGTAAGAAAACATCTATTAAAGTTCTTGCAAAACCTGAAGACATGAGTGAAGAGGGATTAAAGCAAGCCTACAAAGATCTTTACAAAAACCGTGACCAAATTCGGACAATAACAAATTGGACTGAAGATGGTGGAAGATCATGGCAATCTTTACAAGCTCCAAAATCTCTTGACTCAAAGCGAATTGAGGTTCGTTTTGATGATTCATCGCCAAGCGGAACTGACATGGATGGCGTAATTCAATTACGACGAGGTGTTTCTGATCTTTCTTTGGGCGACAATAAGTACGCTCAAGTTAGAATTGCAGTTGATGACAAGTATTACATGAAAGGCATGGCTGTTTATTCAGATAACATGCCTGACGGAATTGATGTCATCTATAACTCTAACAAAAATTCATCTGTTGGAAAACTTGGAGCCATGAAAAAGATGAATAAAAAGCTGGATCTGGAAGATGGTGGATCAATTTATATTGATAAAGAGGGCAAGCAAAAATTAAATGAATTCGGTGCATCTATTCGTCAGAAAACATACATCGATTCAAAAGGAAAAGAGCAGCTCTCTCCAATCAATATTGTTGGCTTCCAAGGAAAGGCCGGATCCGGAGAAGAAGGATCTTGGGATACATGGAGTAAAACTTTGTCATCTCAGTTTCTTTCAAAACAATCCCCCGCCCTTGCAAAAAAGCAGCTTCAATTAGCGTATGATATTCAAAAAGAAGAGTATGACTCTATAATGTCAATCACTAACCCGTCTGTGAAAACTCGTCTTTTAGATTCATTTGCTGATGACTGTGATTCGAAAGCGGTTCATTTGAAAGCAGCAGCTCTTCCTCGTCAAGGTTCAAAAGTTCTTATCCCACTCCCATCTTTAAAAGAAAATGAGTGCTATGCTCCAACTTATAAAGATGGTGAGAAGTTGGCATTAGTTCGTTATCCCCATGCTGGAACATTTGAGATTCCTGTCGTTACAGTTAATAACCGCAACAAAGAAGGAAGATCCGTTCTTTCAAATGCTGCTGATGCAATTGGTATCCACCCAAAAACCGCAGCTCGCTTATCTGGCGCTGACTTCGATGGTGATACGGTTTTAACAATACCCTACACTAAAAACATTGTAACCTCTTCAGCATTGAGTGGTCTTAAGGATTTCGATCCAAAGTCTGCTTATCCCAAATATGATGGAATGAAAGTTATAACGCCAAAGAACAAGCAAACTGAAATGGGTAAAGTCTCCAATCTCATTACGGATATGACTTTAAGAGGTGCAAGCGATGATGAATTAGCAGCAGCAGTTCGCCATTCAATGGTTGTTATCGATGCAGAAAAACACGAGCTTAATTATAAACAGTCCTACATCGATAATGACATAGCTAAACTTAAGGTTAAATATCAAGGCGGCACCTTAACACAACCAAAAGGGGCATCTACATTAATTTCCCGATCCAAATCAGAGATTAGAGTTGATGCAAGAAGACCTGTTACTAAAGCTGATGTTGAACTGAACCCAAAATTGGCCGGCCTCGTTAGAAAAGGGGACTATTCTGTTGACCCCACCTCTGGAAAAAAGGTGTTCATCCCCAGAAACGAAACCTATGTTAATAAAAAGGGTAAAGTTGTAACTAAGCAGATTAAAACCACCAAGATGTATGAAGAAGAGGATGCACGTAAGCTTTCTTCTGGTACTGCAATGGAAGAAATCTATGCCAACTACGCTAACTCTATGAAGAGTCTTGGTAACGCAGCACGTAAAGAGTCCGTATCGATACCATCTATTAAGTACTCGGCCTCAGCAAAAGCCGTTTACTCAACTGAAGTCAAGAGTTTAGAAGCTAAACTTCGGATTGCAAAGATGAACAAACCGATAGAGAGACAGGCTCAACTACTTGCGAATTCTGTTGTATCAGGTCTTCTTGCATCAACTCTAATCTCTGATTTGGATCGGGAAATTAATGTAGATGCCCCTTTTGGT
>LSQA01000014.1_pt1 | contig 55628 bp, 33 predicted proteins | sample 651271 | NCBI WGS metagenome assembly LSQA01 (sample SAMN04438314, study PRJNA306036) | termite gut metagenome | isolation source: viral DNA filtered from gut of termites from termite colony 3 | host: Coptotermes formosanus | place: USA: New Orleans, Cypress St. | collected 2013-06-21 | reverse complement strand
TCTGTTAGTCCCATAATATTTAGTATTTAATTGTTTAAATGTATTTTGTTATAAACTCTGTTAATATTCTCAAAACGGGCTCAATAAAGTTTACATAGATATCATGCCCACTAACTGATATCAATGGAAGTACTGTCATAAGAAATTGTATCGTTTTCATTCTATTAATTATTTATACTGTTGAACATAAAAAAAGGCGAGATTTCTCCCGCCTATCTTTGTGTGCTCAGCTCCTTCTAGGCTTGTCACACTGTATTCTTCTTCACAAATTTAATCATTTTAACATATACAACAATCATAGTAGAACTGCCCTATAGCCGTATCAAACTCTCTGTTTATATGGTCTATATTCTTGTCTATTATGTATAGTCGTATATTCTTGTAATTCATCTTATTCTTGCTTTCTTTCCACAATCCAATGGCAGTTTGTCTGTATTCTTTGAATGAATTTGTCTTCTTAGAATATACAAGTTTGTACCTCTTACTGCCATCTTCTGTGGTCTCTGTCCAGAATAGAGATTTACTTGAATGTCTTTGTGAATTCTTGTATCCCCAATCTGTGTACCTCATCTTATTTCTTGTTTATACGTGCAAACAAGACAACAAGAGCCAAGATTGTCACGTTGTTTATCAACACGATCCCTAATAGCATAAATTCACTCATTTTTTTTAAGTTTTTATTTGCATTTTTAATTTCTCCGTATTATATTTGTAGCCTATCCAACGAGATAGACACTAAACACATCCAATTACATTATTTACTATCCTACTTTTATTCTTTTCTCAATGCAAGCCTTAGACTGGTCGCCCGATCAACTAAGGCTTGTTCCTTGAGAATCCATACACAATGCATTCATTGCATCATTCAACTCGCTTGCAATACAAGCACATAACCTTTTGAACATATCTATCTTTGTCAATGCTAACACAAACAGCACTGGATAGATCATTGTCATCAATACTCCAACAATTGCTTTAATTAGTCTCATCGTATCAAAAAAAAATAGAGCAGACATTATATCTACTCTATTTTCAACAGTTATAGAATAATTAACTAGAATGGTAATCCGGCTTCTTCTTTATAGTCAACAGTGACTTTCTTGCCCAACAAGCCGTCAACCTTGGACAAGTCATCTTCTACTTGTTCTTCTGTTTGTTTTGTAAACCTATCATATCTTTCGTTCACCTTGAAGTACTTAGTCTTATCATCCATCTTTATCAAATGACTTGGATAGATGTTGACATCAAATGCTGAACTTCTCAACACAACATAATCGTTCTTGTTATATACCCATACTCCACATACATTCACCTCATTGCTATTGAATAGCTTTTGATGCTGTATCATTCCCTCCTCATAGATCTTTATGCTTTCGTCTACAATATCTGCCCAATGTTCACATTTTTCAGAGTATTTGCCAACCACTTCTTCCATTGCTTCTCTGAACGATCCATTTGGCTTAGCATAGATACATGCTAAGATTTCACATACTAATTGAGCTTTGTTCAACTTCATCTTCTCAAACGCATCATCTGTTGCTGCAAATGTTCTGCTTGGCCCAAACATATTTGTATAGTTGTTTGACCAATTGTTCTTGTCTGTGAATACAATCTGTAACACATTGTCAAGCTTTTCATTCAACTTTATCTCCTTGAGAATCACATTGGTCTTGATTCCCGGTTCGAATACAGTTCTTTCTTGAATTGCTTTAATCTTTAGTTGGGTATCGTATTTGTCTAACACACCCTTCATTAACTTTATCCCCATAATTACTCAGTTTAAGTTTATATTAACTTTGGTTAATTCAAATAGTATCAGATATTGTTGGATTGAGAGCTTGTGAGTTGGATTCTTCACCGCACTTTACACAACAATATCTTACTTTTTTTTTCTTGTTTTGCAACTTTATTCGCAAAAATCTTCGCAAACAAACAACTCATGCAAGTCTCGCAAGCATTTTGCATCAATTGTTGGTATTTCAAGTACTTCGGCAACAGTTGTTATATCGTTAAACATAGTTTGTAAGTATTAATAGATTAAACAATAGTATAAACAGCAGTAACACAGTCATATATTACTGCTAATGATCATAGTGAACCATCATCCATAGCTATCAGTCCATTAATTGATACAACCGATAGAGTAGTAGTAGTGAAGCTATAGGGATGGCAAGTACAAGACTCGTGATTGTTTCTATCATAGATTCTTAGAGTTAGTAGTTAGACTTGATTCATTCCCTAAGTGGAAGGCAGTACGTACCAAGCCTGCGGAGGTACTAAGGGTGCAGAAAAAAAAGGATTGTTAATTTAGACTGATAGGGGGGGTGGTTTCCCTTTGGCACCGGCCACCGGGTGTTTTGTTCGAGCTACTCCACAAACTCGCTACTCCCCACAACTTCATATACTGCCTTCTAACGAATTCTTTTTGCCAAGATGAACATTTAATCGAGACGAGAAAGATAATGCAACCTTGCCACCTTAAAATGCGTCATATAGCATCTCTTTCAGTTTGTATGCTTTTGCCAATCTCTGAATATGATCATACACCTTGGTATTACTACGCGCGCACGCGTAAGGTTACATATGGGCAGTAGTTACCTTTCCTTTCCACCTCTCATCTCTATCCCCCCTATAGTCCCCCCTTTCTCTTCTCTCCTCCAATGGTTTTCCTGGAGAAATTTGTATAAATTTGTTTGATGAGATGGTTTAGGATTGTACTGTGGATAGTTGTTTGGTGGAATGTTATCATGGGGCTGTATAGATTCGTGTGGGCATTTGTGTTGAGAGTGTCTTACAGGATCCGTTGTAGGGCAAAATACAAGAGATGGACCTATGATCCAGAGAGTTTGTTCGGGCTGAGACTGATTTGCAGTGTCATTTATTCGAATGGATGGCACAATTTGACGTTTTCAGCGATTGTTTACGGTATGATTAAGCTAATTGAACATTGGGCAAGGTAAAAGGAGCCAAGGCTTGTAGCATTGGAGCCATAAAATTCAAGAGTCAGCTAGAGAGAGACACTTATTTGGTGTTGAAATCGATGAAATTGAATCCAGAATACGAGAAAGACAAAGTTGTTCTTCAGGAAGGGTTCAGTTATTTGGGTCAGAAGTGCCTTCCAGTGACTTATACTCCAGATTTTACTGTGTCGAAAGGCAGAAAGAAGGTCTACATTGAGTGTAAAGGGCACAAAACGGAGGTATGGAGGATCAAAAGGAAGATGTTTCTTCGTTGGTTGAAAGAAAAAGAGCCAAAAAATCTTTATTTGGAGGTATATAAGGCGAGTGAGCTTACAAATAAGCTTAAGTAGGAGGATTAAAGTCCTGCCATGCGGACCATTTGTTGGTTACGTAGTCAAAAACGCGTCTTCTAGCCTTTGGAGAGTTAGTTATACTCCATTGGTAAACCTTATGTATTGGGTTATCAGCATGTTCAGACACGACAAGTGTTTCTGAGAGCACCTGATTGTCATATACTGTGTAGACCCCTGAGGTCATCATCTTATCGTAGTCCATGATAGGTAAAAAATTAAAGGGGCAGAAAATGGCAAAGACCGCCCCTGAAATTCAGTTAAGATAAAACTTGGAATCAAAAAAACAAATTAAGAACCTGTTTGCTTTGCTTAATAAGCTCGAGCATAAACACTCGATAGGGTTGTTAATACTGTTAATTCAGTAGCAATATACGAACAAATGTTCTTAACTTGCAAGAAAAATAGCAAAAAAATTTGAGTAACGACGAATTCAATGAGATTGATGGCGGCTTACAGCTCAACGGAGAGCTTCAGAGTCATCATGTCTGGACAAGAATAGAGACTGTCATTACAGCAGCCGACCTATGGACATATCTGCTTAGGGAGTTTGTTATGCCTGATCCATACAGGAACCCTCCTGATGATGGAGATGTGTTCACAGATACAAGAGCTGTTGTTTCAGAGTACTTGATCCCGTTTGATGAATTCAGATACATAGAGACAGAGACTCCAAATCCGAATTACGATCCTGATGCTCCAAAGAATCCTGCGAATCCGCTTTACGATAAGTCTAAGATTTCTCCATTCCTTGAGATGGATGTCAGTGGCTTGGAGATAGGTGGTGTTTATCCAAGAAGAACGCTAGGAGTAAAGGTTGACGGAGTAACTATAGGGTTTAATGCAAATGGTGAATTAGTAGCTAGTTCCACATTAGGGCCTCTATGTAATCCAGTTGGTGGTATAGTTTATCTTGAGGAAGGACTAACGATTGCCTATGGAGGAGGGTTAGGGATAACTCTTGATGAAGATACAGGGCTAGGGCTTCTTGCGGCCAATGTTGACTGGGAGACTATAGGCATCAATGATTCTGGACAATTGGTAGCAGCTCCTCCTACTGTTACATGTAATCCTCTTGGAGGTATTGTATATACAACAGATGGTCTAACCATCTTCTCGGGTGCTGGGCTTGCTATTGTACAGGAAGAGACAACTCAGCTTGGGATGCTTATTGCTAGTACAGATGGCAATTCGATAGGATTCAACGAGCAAGGGCAGTTGGTTGTTAATCCAGATGTATTAAGCGAGATAACAAGTTGCCTTCAGAGTATAAGTGATATAGTCCAGAATGTAACTCAGCTTACCGGTGACATAGCAGAGATAACTGGAAACATTGCTGAAATAATGGAAGCTGTTGAAGGGATTGAGGCAGGTATTGCAGCCATGGTAGCTGCAGCGGGACTTGGAGCGGGAGCTGTGTTTTCTGGGTTAGGTGATTTGATATCTGCGTTTACAGGTACAGATGCTGATGGCAATAAATATGTAGATGGTCAAGCATTAAAGAGATTGCGTGAAGACCTTACTGATCTTCAGGAGGACGTAGAGGGTATAGCTAGCGACATACAGTCACTAGAGCAGTTTTGTTACGCTGCACAAATAGTAATTGGTGATCATGCTGACAGGATAGAAGCGTTAGAGGAAAGCATGGGGACCTTCACTGTAGAGATGACTGACGCAATGTCATACATCTACGAGGTACATCAGTATTCTCTAAACATGCAAAGACATCTTGTTACGAACACAAAGATTACCAAGGCTGTCTTTGAGGCTATTGCTAATAGGCTTGCTATTATAGAGACTCAGATAGCTAATGCTGAGACTGTTGATTATTTGTGGATGGCTATAGGGAACTTACAGAGGCACACGATAACCAATGCTAGAACATCCGAGAAGAGGCTTAGGGCTATAGAGGAGCGAGTACTAAAAGTAGAAGACAGGGCATTAAAAGCCGAAAGAGATAATAGAAGATTAAGAAAAGTTTTACATTTACATTAACATGGCAAGACAAGTTTTCGCAGTAGACAAGATAGATCTCCGTACTTCATCTGATGGATGTACAGGGATAAAATATAGAATGGCTAGTGGAGCTGGGCAGGAAAGGACGGTTAGCAGTATCCCGCTTGGGATTGTTGCAGACAAATACTCTGACAAGATTTACGCAGGCATTTCGTATCCAGCGACTGATTATACTTTTACTGTAACGAATGATGACGATTCAGTCATAACGATCAACAATGTTGTGTATCATTTCAATCAGGCAGATGCCATTATCAACGCATTGATGAATATATATGAGGCCGTGGATAGCGTTCAGGATATTGATTCTGGAGGCTTAATTTAGTATATTGACAAATAATAAAAATTAATAAAATGAAAAAGAAACAGTTTGAGATAACAGCTATTGACTCAGAAGTAACAACTTTGAGCAAAGGCGTTAAATTCACTCTTAGCACTGGGACTGCTACGATAATAGACAGCAAACCTGTTGGAGTTATCACTAAGGCATCCGGAGCATCAGGAAGTGAAGAATTATTTGGCGGCTTCTGTTTCCCAGATACTGAATATATTTTTACTATCAGTGGAACAGAAAAGATTGCTATTAACGGGACAGATTATTTAGCTACAGAAGCTTCAGGAGCTGCAGTTGCTATGGTTGACATCTTTGGAGCAATGGGCGGAGTTCATGGTCCAGCTGCAGATGGAGGATTAATCTAATAAATATTTAGTAAGATGGCAAAGACACAATTTGAAGTATCGGAAATCAAACTAGTAGTTACCGATAACAATTATAAGTACGTAGAGTACACTCTTAAGGACGGTCCTATTCATAGTGTAGGAGCAATTCCTGTTGGGATTATAGGTAAGATAACTCCAGAATCTTCTGCTAGTGCAGGAGACAGCAACCTATACGGAGGCATGTGTTATCCTTCTACGGAATACACTTTCCATATTGGAGAAGGAACATTCCCAGAATCCATTCACGGCGATGGTGCTGAAATAATCATTGATGGCACAACTTACGCTGTAGGTGAAGAAGAAGAAGCTGTAAAAGCTTTGATGGATATCTATACATCTGTTGGCGGAACATCAGATCTTGATGTAGACGGCGGTGGCATGATATAAAAAAAGGGCAATATTTGTTTTATTTAGAATAAATATTATGACCTTTGTACAACACATTTTCCGTCTAAGACAATTCTGTCAACGTCTAGGCGAAGGAGTGGCTTCGCACCATTGGAGCTGAAGGAAGCACTCGAGATCTTCTTAGAAGCCATCATGCCGATGGGGAAGAAGATCGATGAAATAAACGATGCTCTCCACCTTTTAACGCACGAGGTGGACATACTAAAATTAAAAGGAGTAAACAATCAATTAGAGGAGAAGGAGAAATATCCTTCGATTAAGGAGCTTGAGTCCGCAATACTGTCAATGCCTATAGGTAGACGGGAAGTAGTAATAGAGGACCTTGATCTTTTTACTCTATATGTTGGCGACGAATATGCCGTTCTTGTTTATCCTGATTTTATAGACATAGGTGTAGGCTATGAAGAGGCTGCATCACTAAGAATGAGCAAGTTTATTAAAATGGAAAAATTTTGGCAACAACAGAAGTAAGAGGATTCTCAAGCATCCGTTTCGCTCTCAATTCTAATGGAGACAGAGCTCCTGGATGTATCCTAAATGAGAATTTATACATTAACCGTCCGTTGGTTATAGACATACATGATGACGAGGGGATTGTAGACCTTCATGACGGTAATACTGCATGGAGAGCTCCTATTAATGATTTAACCATTGAGGGAGAACAAGTAGATCCCAATATCAGTGCAGAAGATTTAGAGGAGTTATTACTCCCCTACTCTACTGACGACGAAGGCGCAGAGGTATCATGGAGTGATGTCGGAGGAAACATTTTTGGCAACACCGACCTTACTAAGTATTTCATCTTCGGAAATACAGCCTACAAAGATTATGACGAGATAGACTTAAAGAACCTATACAAAGAGATCATTCTTCTTAACAGGGAGGCTTTAAGTTACGATCCAACCTTCCAACGTGCACAAGGAACGATACGTGCCTATGGAGCACACTTCACAGATTTAGAAGGGAACAGTGTAGCATTGTCTGCATATGGCCCACACATTCCTCAAGAAGATTATTTACCTCAGATAGATATCAAGGCAGCTAATGGTGCTCATGTGATCATCAAGCCGTCTACTTTATTGTTAGAAGACGAAGTAGGCAATCAGCTTGTTATAACAGCAACATCTCAGTTTGGCTCAGCACAAACTGTTTATGATAATACAGAAGACACAAACAGTGTTGAACGCAGGATTACGTCTACTGGCAAGGTAGGGTTCTATGTAGTTGAAAAGCTAGTAATGAAAGGCCCATACGATACTACAGATCTTATTATCAATCCTGAGACTGACGCATTATACTTAGTTGGAACAAATAGTCCATATGAGACTTATGCATACATAGATGGCGCTCTTGTTCAGTTGGGTACAACACAAATAGAGCTTGATGACTATTACACAAAAGCTGAAACACAAAGCTATGTTGAGGGCAGCTATTATAACAAGATAGCTATAAACAACAGGTTTGATCTATACTATACATCAGTAGAAACTAATAACTACGTTACCGCAGCATTAGCGGCATATGAGACTTCGCACGATTCGACGTTAGCAGGTAAAGGCACAACATCAGATCAGCTGAAAGTAGCCGATCCTCTTATGATTGGTAAGTTCAAGGCGATTAATAGTTCAAAGAACTATCTCACTGAGATTGGAGATAATTGTATAACAAGGTATGCATGTAGCGCTTCGGGCTCCCAACAAGGCCCTAATACATTTTATCTTACGGAGAATTATCTTTATTTAGGGTATTCTGATTATACTAGTTCAAATCAGGGGCCTATTCAATTAATTCATTCATCGACTTATAACGAAATAAGGCTTTTGAGGCCAATGACATATGATCCTTCGCTTTTTGATAGATATTTTCGTAGTGGAAGGTTACAATTTGGCACTTCTGGAAGTTTTCCAAACTTTGTATTTGGTCATAGAGATCTTTTACAGTGTGGTGATTTCAGTATAATTAATGGCAAGTACTGCGACGAAGAATGGCTCACAATCAACTCATCCAAGTGGAAAGTTCGTGACTTAGCCGCAGGAAGTGGTATAACTCTTGCCTACGATACGGATTCATTGAAATATACCATAACAGCCGATGGAAGTGGGACTATGACAGTGGTGGAACACGATAGTACTCTTGAAGGCGATGGAACAAGCACAAGTGTGTTAAGGGTTGCATACCCATTCAATCCTAATAACTACTATACATCATCTCAGATCGATACATATGTATCATATTTCCATGTTAAGGATGTAACAGCAGGTGATGGCATAATAATTACAGACCAAAACAATGGGGTATGGGAGATAGAAGTTGACCCTAACGAATATTATACAATATCTCAGCTAGAGACATATCTAGCAGGGACATACCATGTTAAAGATATAACTGCTGGGTCAGGCATACAAATCACAGACCAGAGCAACGGCTCATGGCAGATAACGCAGATTCCTACGTTAGGAGAAACCTTTACTTTAACAAAGACAGTAGGCACAGTAGCTGCATCGACTAGGCCGAATGTTGAAAGAAGTGGATCTACTAATACAGTAAAGGTTGTAACTACGAGTGGAGGAGCTATAGACACAGATGGTCCATTAAAGGTATCTACAGGTTCAGATTTTTACGCAAATATTCCTTCTTACACTGCAACTCAGATAAACCCTAACGGAACATTAAGAGTTGCAAGTACAGATACAACTAATGGGACTGTCACCTTCTCTGCAACAGATGGCGTAGTAGCAGGTTATCGTTTTGTTAGTGTATGGGCAACTAAATCAGATGCCAATGGAGATATAACATGTGACATATTAAGCGGCGTTGGTGATGATGGTCTGATAACTAGTAGCGCAAGTGTACAAGTACAATATAGAAATGAAAGCATTTCCTCAGCAGCATCCGGTGTTAAGATACATCTGACATTAGCTCAACCAGTTACAGCGATAACATCAACTGTACAAACAGATGGCACAACAATCAGCGGAGATGGATCAAGTGGTAGTGTGTTAAGTGTTACTAATCCATTCAATCCTAGCAATTACTACACATCATCTCAATTAGATCAAGTTATAAGTACTTACCATGTTAAGGATTTGTCAGCTGGAAGTAATATAACTATTACAGATCAGAACTATGGGACATGGGAGATAGGATTGCCTAGCAATGTTCTTTTGACTGAGGATTCATCAACAGGAGAAAGCAGTATTGGTGTTACTGGCTCAATGACAGTTGTCGCTTATGATACTCCAAGAAGATTATCTAATTCAACGGTTCTGTCAAACGAATGGGAAGTCCCTGCATTAAACGATTTCTCGACTGATGACTTTGCTATGCCTTATGACTCTGGCAACACAAGTGGCAAGATTAGGCTAAAAACTTTCAGTACAGAATTAAAAGGTCCATATGATAGTACAGACGATATAACAGAACCTTACAATCCAATGTATATGTATATGGTCGGCACAGCTTCCCCATATTCTTTATATGCTTACATAGATCCAGATCTAGTATTAGTAGGCTCTACAGATACAGACTTGAGTGATTATAAGGTAATGGACTTAACTGCTGGCAACAATGTTACTCTTACTTATGATGGAACGACAAAGAAATATACAATAGCATCTCGAGAGTTTGAACATAACGCAACTCTAACTGGAGACGGGACAAGCACCTCTCCACTTGGCATTAATGTTGGCGGTGGATATGTTGATATACCTACTAGTTATGACGCTGGGCTTAAGTGGAGGTATAATGACGGAATTGCGAATGAGTATACAACAATGAAGTGTCTCTACAGAGAGCAGATATCAAGGAAAGACACTACGAACAATACATATCGTGTTGGAGGGTTTGATTACGAAAGCATATTTCTAGAAAAGACTGGGGAGAAGCTAAGAAAGTTTATCATAAACCCATCTTTGAGTTTTAGTTCTAGCGCTTCTGTTTATTATGCTGTTACAGACCATGATTTTAATACAAGTCATTTCCAAGTTTCTTCGAATAAGATTGCAATAACAGAGCCATTTGTTCCTATAACAACATCCTTTGTCGCTCCAGATGGAGAAATAGAAGATAATAGTTGGCCTTTTTATATTGGAGTGCTTGCCACCGCTAACCCAGGTTCAAGCTATACAGAAAAATTTTGGTTTACAACCTTGACTTTTGGAACATTTACGCCTAATCTTCCTAACACTGGGACCTATCAGATTGAGCTTAGTGGATATCCAACTCGAGCAATTAATTCATCAATAATTATGAATATGGGAAGCCAGGCATATTCAATTACAAATAGGCCAAATTCGATTGTCTTTATGACTGCGGATTCATCAGCAGGAGCAATGTTGTACTATGAAGATAGTACTAGCAAGTGGAAAATTGTGTCTGGCACTAGCGAGTATCTCCCTTTTGGTGCATCAGATGGATCAACTAACTATATGAGGGTTTTGCAAAGTGGCGGTTATTGTACAGGAATGCAAATTGTAAAGACAACAGGCACTCCTGTTGTTGCTGCAAGAATGTATTTATCTTTTTGTGGAGCTTATGGCTCTCAAAATCCATGGCTGCAGATTGCCCTTTCGGTAAGTGGAGGTAGTGCTGGATATACTGAAATAGGACAAGTAACTCAAACAGTGGTCAAATTCCCTGATTTTAATCCTTCTACTAGAACAACTAAGTCTGATCTAGTAATTGCTTATAGTGATTCAGGTGTTGCTAGCCCTGTTTTTTATAACGCTGTAACTAGCATTTCTATGGTTTCTTCTGGGTTTTATCGCACACTGACATTTACTATAACCTTCCCGGCGTCACCTCCTGCAACTATGTATATGGATTTCAAAAGTTATAAGGATGCTCCAGTCGCTAAAATTTCAACAACTGTACCAATTGACAATGATGCGACAAAAGCGGCAAAAATAGAGGCATATTTAGACAGTAGTTCGACCACACATGCAAATGGGACAATCAAATACACTAGAATAGGCAATGCTCCAGCAACAGGAAACACTGTGACAATTACATTATCATACATAGCATTTACAAAGAGTCCTTAATGAACATACTAAACATATTCAAAAAGTCACCTCAGTCTGCATCCAAGCAGACAGTAGACAGCGTAAAAGACTACATACTTGAAGTCAATGAGCAGCTATTGGCAAAAATTGAATTGCTAGAAGAGGAGATAAAGAAATTACAATATAAGCAACGCATAGTAGAGAAGAGAAAAATCAAACATGACCCTTCCGAAAAGGTTTTGGATTGGGAAGGAGTAAGTGATGGCTCAGTGCTATGCTATTACAACCTTGATCCTAATTGCTTTAGTCTTGACGACAATGGTAGTGTTACCATTATAGGAGATGGAAGTGGTGGCGGCAATGCGGTGATAACCCAACAGTCTTCAGACTGGTGGTTGACAAAGCTTAATGACAATACTAAATTCCTTCAAACAGGCACCGATGGCGATGGCGTTCATTTAGAGTTTATTGCGCAGGGAACAACATCCTTTAAACTTCGACCTTATGCACTAAGCTTTGGTGTTGACAGCGGGACAAATGAGTTATCTTTTAGTGGAGGCATAAGCAGGATTCAAGAGCATGAGTTGATTAAAGCGAACGATACTGGGTTTTATTATTACACATATGATGGCACAGAGCATTCCGTGCATGAAGGATGGAATGTTAAAGATATATCAGCTGGCAGCAATATCTCTATTGTTGAAACAGATGGCGATTATACTATTAGTGCAACAGGAGGAACAGGAGGGTTAACTTCTGTATCACATGATGATACGCTAACCGGAAGTGGAACATCAAGCAGCGAGCTTGGGATAAACTTCAACGACTCTTTATCCAGATGGAACGTTGAGCATAAGGGGATATGTCTATATAATGAGGGCGGTGATTACCATGATCCATCAAGTTTAGATTTCTATTTTACTGGTGGCGAGAATCCATTTATAGGATTACATACATATAAGTCTGACGGACAAGAGATTATGAAATTTAACCAACTCTCGTCTGATGAAATAAGAATAGGAGACGAATACGAAACTGTATGTTTAAAGCCTAATCCAACATATGTAATTGGAGGGGCTCTTGACTATGCGGTTTTGTGCAATCATTTAGATCCAAGTATCTTTTCTGTTAATTCAAACAATCAGATAACAGTTACAGGTGGTACAGGAGGATTGACTTCTGTAGCAACAGACAGCACATTAACTGGTAATGGTACTGCAACAAATGAACTAAAGGTAGCTAATCCATTTAGCCCAACAACATATACTGTAAAGAGTATGACGGGAATTGGAACTGTTTCTGTTGTTAATGTTAGCGGAGTATGTACGGTGATTGGGTCAATTGTAACAGATAGTACATTGACTGGAGCTGGTACTTCAGGAAGCCAATTGAAGGTAGCATCCCCATTTGATTCTTCTCTTTACTACAACAAGACAACTAGTGACGGCAGATACTTACAAACAGTAACTGCAAGCACAAGTCAGTTTACGGGAACAGGCAAAAGTGGATCTGCTTTGACATTAAATAACACAGACATAAGCGACACTCATGTCACTTTCATGAACCAGAATTATACTAGTGCTAACGATAATTTCTTTATGTCTGTAGAGAATGTGAACAATTCTGGAAAGATAATGTTAGAGACGAATGCAAGTATTGGGATAACTGGGGCTGATGGTTATTCTATTATTCGTGCCTATGCAAACAAAGCTAACTCTGTATGTGCAGGCAATAGAAGGATGAGTAATATTACAAACATTGACTATGATGGGAATGACAATTGGGATTCTTGTTGGGAGGTCCCTTGTGTAAGCGATTTCGACGGGGACTATTTTCATTTTGGAGATAATCATAAAATCCAAGTAAGTGCAGCTCTGCAATGGTCACATTGGTTGCAGACCACAAGTATAGCTGCGGGATCAAGTGTTAGTGTAAAAATAACTGGGATACCTGAGGGATCAACTATAATAAGTGCATGGATGACAGGAACGCCTGCTGGAGTTATTTCGTTTACTGAATCTGACTTTGATTCATGGAAAACAAAGAAAAACTCTATTAATGTGACAATATATAATTATAGTAATACAGCTATTGCTGCTGGGAATTATATAATAGTAAGCTATTCATAATGGCAACAAATCAAAAGAAACGACTTTCCTCAAAGGAGGAAATACCAGAAGTAAAGGCCTTGTATGAGGCAGTAAATATTGGGGTGGAATACCTATGTAAGAAATTTAAGGACTTGGAAAATCCATCATGTGACACAGATCCAAACGACGTTGTTCGTTGGGTAGAGAAAAGTTTTCTTATGGCACAGAATGTGATTGCTTTCCATGAACTAATAAATAAAGAAGATGAAGAGGAATTTGTGAGAGGGGGAGCGAGAGTTAACAAATTTGAAATACCGAATAAAATTTAAATAAAATAATACAACAATGAAGATAGCAAGCAAAATTCATCGAGCACGTGCATCACGCCGCCATGAGGTACGCAAGCAAGTCTATGAAGCGTATCTAGCTTCAAAAACTGGCAAACGTCTGCCTTCGCGTAATGCGGTTGGAGATGGACAAACAAAAGTGTGGAACTTTGACCCTATCACCAATCAGTCTGTTTTGACTTATGGAGACTTCGATGACCAAAAGTTTGGACTAAATGTTGACGGGAAAGTTACGATAAACGAAAACGATGGCTCCGAAGTAATGGAGCAACATCTTGAGTCTGAAAACATTGATGTGAACGTTCGTCGATTAGACGATACTATAGTTTATACTATTGATGGTAAAGGCAACCAATTAGACAACGAAACTCAGGTAGAAATTCCTGCTGAAAGCATAGAAGAAGACTTACGTCCAGATGTGCCAGTTATTGTAAACTTGCGTACAGAAGACGGATACTCAAACGCTTTTGCAGAAGTGCGTCCTAATGGATCAATCGTTGTAACATGCGATCCAAACACAGCATTAGAAGAAGACCTTCCAATGACTGCTGCAACAATAAAGATGGACCAAGACGTGACTAAGAAAGTATGGGATACTCCAAACTTACATATAGAAGCACGTGCAGATGGAAGCCTTCTTGAATTTAGCGTTACAGGTAAAAACAAAGGACAATTAGCTATTGCTGAATATACTGAATTAAATGCAGGAAGTCTTGCAGAATATACTCCTAAGGCTACTGGTCCAACAGTTATGCTTCGTGATGATGGCGATGAGTCTAATGCATGTGTAGAATTCAAACAAGACGGAAGTGTTGTTTTGAGTGTATTGTCAGCATGTACGCTTGACGACAGCAAGCCAACGACTTGTACGTACCTTAACATAGTAGAAGAAGGAGTAGTAGAGCAATTGGTAGACGGAACGAATTTCGTGTTCATGGCTCGTTTATGTGATGACTTGTATACTTATAGTATTAAGGTTAAAACTGCATGGACTGGATCTCTTGCATCAGGTGCAAAACTTGCTATTGCAGCAAACTTGAAAGAAGAATTTATACCTGATAAAGATGTGACAATTGACTATGTTAGTATCTCAGGTTTATATATAGTTATATATGGCAAGAGTGATCCTAGCAAAGGATCTGTTGCTTTTGTAAACTCAAGTACATCCGCTATAACATCTATCCCTCAAGATCTTTATTTCTTGGAAGTGCCTTACATGAAGGTTGATACTGATGTTATAGAACAAAACATTGAGAACACTGATATAGAATTAAACATTCGTGCAGGTGATGGTGAAGACATTGTGTTCACTGCAGTTGGTAAAGGAACAACTCCATCAGGAGGAACAACACAAATATTCCCACCAGACACAGTGGATCAAGAATTTACACCAGCTATTATTGATGGTTCAGTTATTGTTCCTTTGACAAACGATAAGGCTTCTGGACAAGACACATATCTTGCAATAAAATACGATGGAAGTATTGACCTTGTAGCTCCATCAACTCCAGTTAAATTAGACGCAACTGTTGCAAATGCAGTTACATACATTGACATTGAAGACAACAGTACGATAAAAGAAAAACTAACTGGTAACTCTATTGAGCTAGACATTCACAAGCAAGGTGATGTAATGGTATATTCAGTAGAAGCATTGGCGGAAACTTTTGCTGCTCATGAAGAATTCCCAGTAGGAACTATTGACCCAGAACATCGTCCATCAGAATCTCTAACAATAGAAATTCCATGTACTCAAGGATCTGGCGCTAAGCATGCATTTGCTACTATTAATGTAGATGGAAGTGTGAGTTTGACGGCTGGACAATTCCTTGAAACTGCAATTGACTGCATGGGATATTGCATGGACATGGAAAGTGCTTCTGTTGAAGTATGTAAGAGAACGGGTGTCGACCTTGACATAACAGCTACAAAGAGTGAGGATACAATTATCTATACGGTAAATGTTAAAAATCCTACGGTTGGACAAGGCACGAGTATTCCTGAAATATTGTCAAGCAATCCTCTTGCATTAGAATTTTGTCCTGATCATGCTATTACATGTGAAATAAAAACAGCAGGAAGCGGAGAAGACACAGCTTTCTTAACTATAAATCCTAATGGTACAGCAAATCTTTCTACAGCTGGTAACACTTTAGATACAGCAACAGATAATGCAGCTGTAACAATAGTAGATGATCAACAATTTGTTGTAGAAGAAACTAAGACTAACTCTACGAATGGTATTACATTGACTGCAATACGTGAAGGTGAAGTTGTTGTTTATGAAGCTCATGGTGATGGATCAACTTCTATTGCTGTAGATTCAGACGGAACAACAGTATTCCCAGCATTAACTTTTGATCCTATTCTTTTCTGTGCAGAAGAACCTATCTCTATAGATCTTCGTACTGGAAGCAATGGATGGGGAAGTGACGCTAATCTTGTTCTAGAACCAGATGGAAGTGTTAAGATTTACGCTGATACAGCATCAGTTACTCCAGCAACAGTTGTTAATACTACATGTCGTGCATTGACATGGGATCAATCAACTTTCGATGAAGAAGAAGTTGGACACACAGAATCAGCACGTGGTCCTCTAGACAATCATGGAATATCTGCAGGAGACTGGATTAAAGCAACATTCCGTAAGGTAAGAGATGCAATTGCATCCAAGGTTCACTTTAGTTCATCTGGAATTTCTGCTGACATCCCTGCTATTGGTACTGTAGGTGTAAACTTTAGACCAGATGCAGGCGCATTCAAGATTGCTATAAATCCTGATTCAAGCAAACCAGGAGGAGAATTACGAATTGGCACAGATGGAGCTGTAGACTTCCATGTCAACAATAGTGCACAAGCATTAATAAGTAATGGTGTTCGTTGGTTTAATTCAACGTTCATGAAACTTGGCAGTGGAGACATCTTTAATTCAAGTACAAATGAGATTGGCCGTCTTCCAGACGTAGTTGTATGTCATGGAGAAGGTCGCATGTTCTACATACATGGAAATGTAATAATAGGCACACGCCGTTCATTCGTTCCTAACGCACAAGTTGGTGGGCTGATGGATATCTTCTCAAGTGCAATGTCTTTTGTTAAATCTAACATAGACCTTAAAGCTGTTGGTTCTACTTTACTTAAAGCAGGTGGAAACATTGTTACATCTCTTGTACAAGGAAAGCCATTAGGAGAAACACTTACAGGTGCCGTTAAGGAAATTGCAGCTGGTGGAATAGCACAAGTATTCCGTCCAGACAGTCCAGTTGGAGCTGTAATGAGAAGTGGCGATGGAATGTTCTCTGGTGTAATGAAGATGCTTCCTAACGGTGCATCAAGCATTATCGGTAAGGCAACACAGTTCGTACAGGACAAAATGCCGATGGCAGCGACTTTCATCAATACTGCTAAAAAAGCAATCTTCGGAAACTATGGTCCTACATATATTAAGAACATCCTTCCACGTAACACTCAGGTTATAGAAGAATTGGTAGCTATTGAAGCTATTCGTCAAGAAATGACTATCGTGTATCACGTGTGTGGAAAGAATGCCATTGTACGCAAAGGACAAACACAATTACAGGGAGCCTTTAAAGGATCTCTTCGTCCAAGTCATGATTTAATGTTCTTCATCTCTCCTTCTGTTAAGGTTCTTATTTACCAAAACGGACAGATCGTATTAGATGCAACAGAACAAACTCAACTTTCAGACATGTATGTTCCTTTCACTACAATCAAGCTTCCTAATATGCGGACAATACCGGTAGACATAGAAGACGTTGAAGAGATAGTTCCTAAGAAATCACGTACTAGTAAAAGATCTAAAAAATAATGGAGAGTTACGGAATATCAACCATCAAGAGACTCGGCAAGCGTGGGGGTCTCTTGATTAATGGGAATATCACTGTTAATGACAAATACAAGATGAACATTGACACCGATTCTCGGCGCATTGAAATCATCTCTGAAAACTCTGACGATATCTATTCAGGAAGTATAGACGAAATCACTTTTCAAGGTCATAAACAACCCCGTGATATTACCGATATAATAGACTGGTTAAAACCAGGTGGCATAGATACTGGCGGAGACAGTGGGCTGGGAACAGTCATACAGTTTGACGATTCAGTGTTTAGCGGAGATGGGTCAGAAGCTTATCCGATCACGCTTAGGAAACAGTATTTGACAGAAGTAAGTCATAACGAAACGCTTTTAGGTAAAGGCACAGAAGACGACAAGTTAGCAGTTGTTGTAGGACATGGAGGAGTAACTCCATATGAACTATTGCAATGCTTTTCTCAAGATCTATTTGCGATCAATCAAACTACAGGGTTGCTTGAGCTAAACATTTGTACAGCGCATAAGTTTACACTTGAAGAAGAGACTGTTCGTAGCAAGAGAAAGAAAAACGAGAGTCCTTATAACGTAGGGGCAATAGATCCACAAGACGTCTTGGCTTGTTTTGCTGAAAACTTATTCGAATATGACAATGATGGCAAGTTAAAACTGAGATACGCAAAGGCTAAGAAATATAAATTGATACAATAATGGCTAACGATATATGGATTCAGCGGTATCAGGCGATACAGACACTTCAAGAAAGTTACAATTATGTAGCCTCACTAGCATCGAAAATAAAGACATCCTTTTTAGATGCAGAAGATAGTGTGCCAGAAAGGATTCTAGGGTATTCTGTGTCTCTTGCAAAGTATAATAAGATGCTGAATTCTCTTTGGTCTACTTTGTATAGCAATGAGGATTACCAAATTGCCTTGACTAATGAGGCTCCGAAACTGATCCTCCCTCCTTCTCTAGCTCTTAACGAAACTGGGAATCCATATACATTAGAAGAACCTAGAATAGGAGATGAAGTTATTGTCTTGGACAATGAGGCATCTACTGTTCTAGTTGATTCTAGAGAACCGGGCGTAAGAGAAGAAGCAGAATCAAATATTGACTGGTTTGGCAATATTGTAAACTTGCTAAACAACTACATTCCAGAGACGTCTCCACAATGGACGATGGTTTGGGATTTGATTCGTCAAGGCATGGGGGTAACTGTGCGTTCTTCATGGTGGGAATCTTCACGTTTGAATCTTCCTCAGCCTATTCCAGAGTTCATTGGACATCCAGATGAGGTTATGGCCAAAGAATGGGAAGGGAACAAAGGAGAATTGCTTCATGATCAGACATTTATCTATGGCAAGAGCGAAGTTGTGTTTAAGTTATACAAGACGCATGACATATACTTGGTTGAAATAAACGTTGGAGCCATGTCAACAACATCTTCTATTCATATAGCAAGACGTTCTATTGGTAAATGTTTAATACAAGATGGCCTATGTAGCTATTTGGACAACTTGCGCATACCTGTTCTTCATAGAGGAAGCAATGGATTTGAATTTGGATACTGGAATATTCTATTAAATGAGAGCAATGGGGTTCTTGATTTGTCTGTGTCTGGTGTAACAGACCTAACAGTTGGAGAATTAGCAGCAAACACAACATATACTGCAGCATTTATTGTTAAGCCTGATTACTCTTGGTTCAATTCAAGGACAGAGGACACATCATGGGGCCTGAAAGCATCAAAAAAAGGGCAAATAGTTCTTTATGATGTAGAATATCTAGGCCGTACGCATGGACCAGTGCCACCTCCGCCTCCTAGTGGAACCATAACAACTGAAAATGTCTCAACTTGTGTCTTTGATACTATCAAGGCTAATGAATTTGTGGTAAGCAAGAAGCCTCCTGTAGATCCTATTGTTGGAGGAATGTATCCTTTGACATATGAAAACATAGGAACAGCAGTTTTTGGCAAGATTATAAGTAACAAGTTCGAATTAGACGATCAAGAAGTTGGACCAACAAGAGAAGATGGAGATATAATCTATTATACCAGCGTTGGGGACGACATTATCTTCAAGTCTATTAGCGCAAAGCATTTTGTGACAACAGATGAAGAGCCTCATCCGCCAACAAATGAAGCAAGCATTCCTAAAGCAGCGAGAGATTATACTTATTCGTTCTATTTTGAGCGAGGACAGGTATGTTTCTCCCCTACTGCAGACGTTGGAATACATATTCCTTCACAATTTGTACCGTTAAAACCATTAACTATTCCTATGAGTGGATATGTTTATGATGCAGAAAACAAAAAAGAGGAAATAGACGTACAATTGGTTACTAATATCGAAGGGGAAATACAAGCTTATGGATTATACGCTAAGAGTGGTGAAAAAAGGTATGATTATGTATATGATTTCGTCAATATCCATCAAGCAGTAAGTTGTGAAGCTCCTGCGCGTTGGGTTAAACAAGCAGATAGGTTCACTTTTTCTATATATGTTGACAATGGAATAGTTGTATACGAGTTTCAGGCCAATTATACATTAAACAATTTGCTTACATGGGAAGACGGCACATTCCGAATCATAACAGAAGGGGAAATGCCAAGAAATTTATGCCCATCATCTCATCTAATTATTCCAGTTGGTAAATTCTCTTACCTAATAGTGCAAAGCAATGGAGCTGTGCGTTTAGTTGTAGGTGGGATAACAGAAGAAGATACAGAAGGGAACGTTACAACCGTAGCTGAAGTAATACAAGAAGGAACAACATTCACTGGGGTATGGTCATTGCCTGTGTTAAAGCAAGTAGGACAAGTGATTCCTCCATCTCAGCTTACACTTCCTTCAATGAAAGGCAAAGTGCCTCTAGCTCCTCCAAAGTCGTCTTTTGAATTAGGGAAGAATTCTCTTCTTACTTATTTTGAATGGCCTTCAATGTCTATATCAAAGTTTGATATGGATACTGACAATGGAACATTATTCCACTTCAAGTATCAACTATTAAACCTTCGTAATCCTATACTATTGCCTAATGGATCTATAGTAAACACAGATATGACTATAGAGAATATGCTAGCACATAAGAATGATATACGCATTAGGCTTGGAGATGGTGCAGTTGTAAGAATACAGCACATACAGACAGATGTGATATCTGGATTTAGTGGCAGCATTAAGAACGGAGACTATGACATGTATTTTATACTTTGTGAGTTCCTATGGGCTTGGCCTCAGATACAGTGGATAATGAAAGATACAGATACAGTTAAAAAGAGTCTTAAGTATATCCTTGACAATTGGGATGGGATATCTAAGTCTGAATATTTTGAAAGAGTACAAGATCATTTGACAGACACACAAGAGGAGATGACCTATGTTCAAACGTTAATGGAGCAGATATATGCTGAGGTTAATGGAACTGAGGTTGCTGAACCTGAAGTGGCAAAGATCATGACTGGATACGATAATATGGATAATACATAAATAATAAGATATGGACAATTTTACAAAAACTTATGCAATACGTGGCATGAAAGACATTAAGTATGATTTGCACGTAAAGGGATGGGTGAAAGTTAGTGGAGTTTCATTTGATGTTGACTTTGATTTCAATGACGAGTCTGCAAACAATGAATCATACAGCATTGAATCCCAAGAACCAAAATTCAAACATATTGTTCCTATTGTAGAAGCTATTAATGACAAGATTAAAGGTCAAGTTTCTCAAAAGGGCGTTAAATCTAATGTTTCTTATGATGTAAATATCAAAGGGAACGTTGATTTCTTTGGAATATTTAAAGGGAACGTTGATTTTGAATTAAAATCTTAATGATTGATTTCAATAAGCAGTTCAAGAACTCTGATAAGTTTCGTCAAGCAGCGATAGCATTCCAAAAGGACGGAGTATACTGTAAGGCAAAACCAGGAAGCAAGGCGCATGATGCTTTCTGGACGCAAGAACAGGAACGGTGTCTTCATGGGTTTGTCGCTGACGACGGGGACTTTATCACTGGCTTCAACTATTTCTACTTAAACTACTGTCCTATCTTCCGTCAAAGGACAAAGAAGATTAATGACGCATCAGGGCAAGAGGTATTTGTTGTAGAAGGAGTTGTTGACTTCCCTCTGTTCTATTCCTATGATGCAATATATTTTCATTACATCCAGGAATGTATTAACAATGGGAAGCATGCAGTAGTCCTCAAAGCGAGACGTAAAGGGTATTCCTTCAAGAATGCGAGTATGCTATGTCGGAACTATTATTTTATGCCGAACAGCAAAGGATTCGTATTCGCCACAGACAAGAAATACCTGACAGGTGATGGCGTGCTAAATAAAGCATGGCGTTACATGTCATTCATTGACACCCATACTCCATTTGCAAAGAAACGGCAGGTTAAAGACAGCGAAATGCATAGAAGAGCATCTATGTTGAAGACTGACGAATATGGCAATAGGATAGAGTATGGTTATATGTCAGAAATCATGGGCTTCTCGTTAAGAAGTAACCCTGACAAATTGAGAGGTATAGTGGCGAGTCTTATATTCTTTGAAGAAGGTGGTAGTTTCTCAGAGCTTGAAGACGCATTTAACATCGCACGTCCATCAGTAGAGCAAGACAGTTTTGTTACTGGTCTTATCTGTGTATACGGTACCGCTTCGCTGAACAACGAGTCGATGACTGCCATTTCACGAATGTTCACCAATCCTGATGCATATAACATCCAGTCAGTTCCAAATATATGGGATGATGGCTCAGATGGCATACAATGCGGATTCTTCCATCCTTACTATGAGAATTTGGAAGGCAGGAATAAAGAGACAGGCGTTCGTTTGTATATGGATGAGGATGGGAACACGCTTAGAGAAAAAGCAGTAGACTATATCCTTGAAGAAAGAAGAAAAGTTGTAGAACGTGCAATCTCTGATCTAAATATTGACGCATACATTATTGAGCGTCCTATTAGGCCATCAGAAGCATTGACAACTTATGGAGCAAGCATTTTCCCAAAGAAGATGTTGCAAGAACAGCTATTGAGAGTTAAAGTAGACAAGAATCTTAGAGTTTTACGTCAGATTGGGCATCTAAAGATGGCAGAAGGCAAACCTGTGTTTGTGCGCCATGCATCAGATGACAGCATCCAGTCTTTTAGATTAAAGTCTAGTGACAAGAAAGATGGAGCAGTAGTCATATGGGAACATCCTTCTCCAGAGCCACCACAAGGATTATATATCATTGGAGTGGACAGTTATGACTTTGATGCTAGTCAAACAGATTCATTAGGAAGTTGCATGGTCTTTAAGAGATTCCAGGATTTCGAGAGTTTCCATGATATGATAGTAGCAGAATATACAGGCAGACCTCAGATGGCAGAGGACTTTTATGAGACAGTGAGACGCCTTGGCATGTACTATAATGCAAAGATTATGTACGAAAATAACAATAAAGGCATATACACCTATTTTGTGAATCGCCATTGTGAATACATGTTGGCTGATCAGCCCGACGTGATTGACAAAATAGTTCTAAACTCAAAAGTTCAACGGACCAAAGGAGTGCATGTAACAAAAGACATACGTAAGGCTATGAATGGATGGATACGCGAGTGGTTACTTGATGAGTATTCAGATGCAAAGCGGAACGTAGAGCGTGTATTCTCTCAAGCATTGCTTGAAGAGCTTATAGAATGGAATGACAAGGGCAACTTTGACCGTGTCGCAGCTTTGGGTTGTGTTATGGTTATGAGGCAACAGATGTGGGTAAACGTAGTTAAACAAGCAGAAGTTGATAGGATGCAAAAGATATTGGAGGTTCCAATATTCTCTAAAGCTTTCTATGACGCTGCAATGACTCCAGCAGGAGGCAATATAGGAGCATTATTCAAATGACGCTAAACCAGATAGTAGACGACATCCTTCTTACATGTGCATATGTAGACAAAGAACGCACTAAGAAATTACACAGGAGGCAGGTGGAATCATGGATTCATGAGTATAGACTTCTCTTGCTAAAACAAGACATAAGCAAAAACTCAGTGATAGATCCAACGTATATATCTTATATCTACTTTCATTTCGATGGACCTACTCAAGAGTATGTTCAGTATAAATCATTGAAAACACCTAAGCCTGACGATGATATATTTTTGGGTTATGATAATTATAAACAACTGATCCCTTATGACTCGATAGAGAGCATCCCGGAATTGGCTCCTCTTATTGGAAGGGTTGGTATAGAGTCTATTTCTGTGTATAGTGACAGCTATTTCATGGGAGTAGCTACACTTAGTGACATTGCTCGTCCGGAATTTAGTTGGGCTTCCAGATGGATAAAAACATATAGAAGCCTTTCTGCTTCTGTTTATGATGGCAAATTGCGAATATGGAAAACAGGGGATGCTCTAGAAAAGAAAAAGATAGTGCACCCAAAGCCTGCTCCTTCTCCTTCTCCAACTCCACCTGCTACACCTAATTTCGAAGAGAAATATACTTTGACTGCAAAAGTTGGTGTGATATTAGCCAATGTAGAAGACTACGTTAAATATAATCGAGGCGACTTTGGAGTGTCTTCTGTGGTTAATTATCCTTCTTACAAGGATATTCAGTATCCACTAGAAGAGGATAAGATTCCACGAATGAAGCAGATGATATTTGCCAATGAGCTCCAATGGGTATTCCCAGCTAGAGATACAGCGCAAAGCAGTCAGATGGCTAAGATGGAAGAACAAGAATTACAGAATAACCCTACTACATTATTGCAAGCAGGGGCTGATTTGTATACTGAAATATGATAAAGCTAAGTAACGATATTAATAAGGCCGAACAGGAGATAATAGAGGCAAAGAGATTGACTGCTTCTAATCCAGACAACTGGAATGTCCCTAAAAACTTGGCATTGACAGGGAGACAAGCTTATATTCAGTTTTGTTATCGCATGGCTAAGTTCGACATGGAGTTTGCTCATCTTGACCCAGTTATAGCTTCAAGTTGGCTTAATACTGGCGTGACGAGGCTATGTCATGAATTTGAGAAGAGGCTCCTTGCGAATCCAGGTGATAGATCTGCATATGTAGTGTTTAAGCCTTATATATCAGAAAAATCGTGTGTTAAACATTCAGTAAGCCCGGCAAATGAGCCTTATGAATATGTATATAACGAGCCAGCAGGAACGAACAAGTTCCTTCCAGAGGCGATACATATATATGCTAAACCAAAGGCCACATTTGACAATACAAAGCCTGGCGAGGTGGAGAAAGTACCTACATGGTGGCCTTATACATTAAATAGCGTAAATAACAAGTGGGAGCCATTACAATTAAAAATGGGATATCTAGAAATAGATGGGCCAGACGAAGCTAATCAGCCATTTTGGCTGAGTAACTCTTTTTCTGAGCTTCAGAATGGGATGTTCTCTAGGTTTTGGGTAAAAAGAGATCCATCTGGGTTCCCTATTCATATCTATACTAATACTCATCAGAATCTTTACAGAGGGAACAATGGGTTTATTAACCAAGGAGCGGTACCTAATCTTGAAAGAGGAACAAAAGACGATCTATTAACCATTACGTCAGTTGGCGTATTAGTTTATGACTATGTTAAGTTCTTGACTAATAGTTTTATAGATACTGCATCAACTACTCCAATAAACTTACCTTCAGAGTATCATCATGACATAGTTGATTATGCAATAGATGCATATTTTGAAAGTATGTTCTTCCATCAATTCGGCAAGTACAGTATGAAGCAAGCTCGTCAGGATGCCGACGGTGGAACCGCTTCACAATCTGGATCAAGACAGCAAAAACTTGACGCTGTGCCCCCTCAGCGGTATAAAGTGGGTGCAAATGCATAAAAAAATTAATATAATTTGAATTAGATTTATAATCATGTTGAATCCAGTAAATCACTTTTTTGTAGGAGAGGCATATGACATTAATACTCTCCCTACTCCTGATAAAGTTGGAGAGATCGCAGTTTTTTCTCCTTGTGAGTATCTCCCTGTAGATGCTAGCTATGGGGCCATAGATAGGGGGTTCAGAATAGGACAGACAGTACCTGGGAATAAAGTTGATCCTAATACTATAGCTTTATATAGATTCTCTCCGATAATAACTCCTGATTCTGTTCGTATGGGGTTTGCGATGTGTGATCCTAACTCCGAATTAATAACACGAGATATTACCGTTGAAGATATAGCCACAGCCTATTCTGGTCCTAGAACTAGAATTATAAGTGTTGATGTAGTTGATCAAGCGAAGGTCCCAGTTATACCTATTGGCACTATAATATATTTAGAGTTTGCTTTTAAAAACATAAGGGACCTATCTCCTTCGTTTAAGAATTACGTTTATTCACACGTGTGCCAATTAGGAGAAACATTAGAGTCAGTACTAGAGAGTCTTTGTGATCAAGTAAGCGAAGATCCTATGATAAATGAGAAAATTTCTTGTACTTATGAGGTCGTGAGAAATCCATCTGGTGACGTTACCTCAGGCGATATTGTATTTGAATCTAAGTTCCCTATTTATCATATGAATCAACGCCATGAATGGCAAAGTATAGACTTTGAAGTTTCATTGTCATATAGTAAACCAAACGTAATCAGTGATCCAAACCGCGCAAATTGGCATTGCGATGCTAATATTCTTAATACTCCAGTCAAAAGAATACAATGGGGAGAAAATCCTTTTGTTGTGAGAGCAGGGTCCGAAGGAGCCGGGTATTATCCTGTTGTTTCAGATAAGGAAAAGAGAGCGTTAGCTTATCAAGGAATAACTAACTGGACAAAATTCCCAGTTGAATTGCCTCAATTGTTTACAAAAGAAGGTGGAGAATATATCTGTGTACAGATTCCATTTGCTACTCGATATCGCTCTGCTGACAACGTAGAAGGAAAATTAACAAACGAACAGTTAACAATATATCTTAATTGTTCAACTTCAGAGTTGAAAAATTTGGCTATAGATTTGATAACATTTATTGTTTCTTGTTGTAATTATCCATAATAGCTAACCTATCTTAACTAGATAAGATAGGAATTAATTAACCAATTAAATATCATATAGAATAAAAATTAAAATCATGTTAAACTCAGTAAATCATTTTTTCGTAGGGCAAGCGAATCAAGGCATAAGCGGTACTTATAATACTGCAGAGCAAGCAAGCCCAGGAGATATAGGACTATTCCTTCCGACTTCTGATGAAATATTATTAGTTGCGTCTATTGCCGACGCTAAAAAAGGATTCAGGATAGGACAAAAGACAAAATCTATTGCAGGGGAGGCAGGCGTATGGAGATATTCTCCAGTAATCACTAATGATGCTATTCGTAAAGCTATGGGAGACTACTCTAGTGCAATTGCACATCCAATTGGATCGGCTATAACACTAGGTGATATTATGACAGCTTATACAGCTCCTGTAGCAAAAAAAGTAGTCATTAACTGTACTGCTGGCGCATCTGTAACTGCTGGCAATACAGTTTATTTAGAAATTGTGTATAAAAACGTAAGGGATTTATCTCCTCAATTTAGATATGATCTTTATCAGTGTACTATCGGGGGGGCTATTACAACTGTTCCTAATGTGCTTACTAATCTTAAAGGTCAAATAGACAAGGATCCTATGGCAATGGGGAAATTGACAGCTACGGTAGCTGCAAGTACCTTGACAATAGAAGCGAAGTTTCCTCCTTATAGCGCAAATCAACGTTATGAATGGCAAAGTATAGACTTTGAAGCTTCATTGTCTTACACTGAGCCTAATACTAGTATAGCTAATACTCCAGCTTCAAGAATGAAATGGGGTGGTGATCCTGTGGCAAGTGGTGGAAATGACGGAGTTGGTTACTACCCTGTTGTTTCTGACCAAGAAAAAAGGGCATTAGCTTATCAGGGCATAACTAACTGGACTGCTTTCCCTGTTTATTTACCAGATATGTACGCAAAGCCAGAATTAAAATACGACTGTATTCGGATTCCATTTGCTACTCAATATCGTTCTGCAGATAACATAAGTGGAAAATTAACAAATCAGTTATTGACTATTTACTTAGATCATCCTTCTTCTGGAGGAGATCCAAAAACATCAGCAGAAGCTTTTGAGAACAATTTAGTAACGGCTTGCAACTACTAATAGCATTTAATCCAATAAATCATGGCAGAAGAAATTAACAATAATCAAGATACCCAAACGGATAGCGGCTGGAATCCGTTTGATGGACTTGGACCATACCGTGGAGAAGATTCAGATTCTGACAAGTATCTGGATACAATGAAAGTCCGCGAAGAAGAACCTGATTCGCCGTTTGGTGCAGATACCAAGCAGGCTAGACAGAAACCTGCCCCTCAACAAGAGGAAAAGAAAGAATCAGGGGAAGAACAAAAGAAAGGAGGAGGGATACTTGAACCTTTCTTTGATAGTCAAGAATACTTTGAAGACGCCAGAGGAGAAGAAGATGTTAAACCTGAAGATGGAGAAGCTCAACAAGCTCAACCACGAAGCAGGAGGCCTTCAGCTCCAGATGACGTAGAAGCTCAAGAGATAAACGCCTTGTTTGATGTCTTTGTTGAAGATTACGGATGGAAAGATATTCCACAAGAAAGTAGACCAAGGACGGCGCGTGAGTTTTCGGAGTTTGTATCTGCAGTTATAGCAGAGAACTCTAAGCCAACTTATGCTCATCCTGAACTACAGGCATTGGATCAATTTGTCCGTGACGGTGGCGATCTTGGCACATACTTTAAGAGTGTGGCCGAGATGAACTACGACACAATGACGTTAAACTCAGAGTATGACCAAAAGAGAGCAGTAGCAGAGGCGTTGCGCTTGCAAGGATATGCTCCTGAACAAATAAAGCATCGTGTAGAGAACTATGCTAGAGGAGGAGTGCTTGCAGATGAAGCACAGTATGCTTTGGCTCAACTTAAGGGATATTCTCAAGAGGTAAAGAGACAACAGATGGCGCAACAGTATCAACAGTTACAAGAAGCGCAACAGTTGACTGGACAGTTTATTGATGTTACTGGGAGGACATTAAGTCAAATGACTGACGTTATGGGAGCTCCATTAACGAACAAAGTGAGACAAGAGTTGTTTGAGTACATGTTTAAACAGGATCAAAATGGCCATTCTCAGTTTGTTAAAGAATATTCGGCTAATCCAGTAAATATCATTACCGCTGCTTACATATGTAAGTATGGGAATGAAGCATTTAGTCGGATGGACAAAGCATCTCAAAAAAGAGCTATTGACAGATTTAGAGATACCATTGCACAACAAAACACAAAGTCAAGGGGAGCAGCTAGGACAGCTACACGAAAAAGTAGCGAGTTGAAGTTTACTGACCTTGCTAAAATTTAAATAATAAAAAAATAAATAACGATGACAGATTCATTTATATCGAAAATGCAGGTCTACCGAGGGGAACGCTTGCATGGGTTTGTCGACCAACAAATGTTAACCAATGCGTTAATGTTGGAACCTCAAAAGTTGCCACAAATTATATCATATATCTATGGTACTAAATATGCTGGCTACTCTACAGCGATAGACCTATTAACTGGTGGATTGGGTCACAAGATTACTCTTGAACGCCCATCCTATGAATGGAACCTAGAAATAGAAGACGAACGTCCTGTTCGTATACTTGGTGCTAAAGTTGGAGGAAATCCTGTAGCCAGTGGTACTAACTATGGCAAGGGATTGGTAATAATTGACATCATATTAAAAGAAGCAGCATATGGACCTGGGGCTATCCTTGAATTGGATGACAACAAATACCAATTGCGTGTTATGTCAGAGCCAATACCTCAAGGAGATGGATTTTCTTATCCATGTGTCATAGCTAATGGAGATACACAAGCTACTGTTCCGGGACAATGGCTTATAGCCGACAAGTATGTAACACGTGCTGGATCGTCTTATGAAGAAGGATCAGACGAAGCAGACATCATCTCATACAACACTGGTGCTAAATTTCGGAACTACACTTCAACAGTGCGTCTGAAAATCGATATCACTGGTAGTGCTAAAGCTGATGTGTTAGCTTACGCTCTTAAAGATCCTGTTTCAGGCAAATCAACTTACCTATGGGCAGACTACCAACTATGGCAAGCTACTCGTAGATTTATGGAACGTATTGAATACCAGTTGTTGACTGGACAAACTACTGCAACAGAAGACGGAACTTTCCAATTAAAAGGTAAGAACGGTCGTCCTATTGTAGCTGGTGCTGGTATAGACCAACAAATAGCTCCAGGAAACGTACGTTACTACACTGAACTTACTGCTGATGGATTAGAAAACTTCCTTATGGACCTTTCTTACAACATCCTTGATATCGGCAATCGTAAGTTTGTTTTATTAACTGGTGAAATGGGAATGCGTGAATTAGACCGTGCTATCAAGCAAAAATTGGTTGGTATGACATTGATCGACACCCACTTTATATCTGGTAGCGGACAAAACCTTTCATTAGGTGGACAATTCACTTCATACAAGATGTCTAATGGCTTAGAACTCTCATGTAAACTATTGCCATTCCTTGATGACCCTAACCACAATCGTGTTTTGCATCCAATAACAAAGAAACCTGTTAGCTCATACACTATGTATGTTCTTGACAACAGTTTCCGTAATGGTAAAGCAAACATTCAAAAGATTGTTAAGAAAAATCGTGAACTATTGCAATGGGTTGTTCCTGGTTCATGTTCACCAAGCGGATTCTCTAACAGTGTAAACTCTATTGGAGCAAACGCAGTGGACGGATACTCAGTACAATTCTTGGCTGAAATAGGTGTAGCGATCCTTGACCCTCGTGGTTGTGGAAAAATGGTTTACAATATTTAATCCAAATAAAATTTAATTATATGGCGAGGTATCGGCTCGAATTGAGCAAGAAGAAAACAAAATGGGGAGGATTCAATAAGTTCCCCAATGCAGCTACCGTATTCGGAGTGCAGATGACCAGGACTGGGAATCTTACTACGGGCCTTACAAATGAGGATGTGGAAAGATTAGCCAAAGCTACTGGTATGGAAAAAGAAGCATTAATGCCGCCAACATTAGATCCAACTAGCAAAGTTGGTTCGTACTGGAAAACATTCAACGTAAGGGTTTCAGCTAATGGAATAGACATAGACACAACTAACCCATTCGATGAAATCCTTTATCTATTTTGCAAAGGACACCATTTGGTGGCTGATGGAACTGAAAACATGTCAGCTCATCATGAGTGCGTATTGGTAAACGCAGACAAAGAAGCTATCGTTAAAAACGAGAAATTCAGGAAAGTGCGTCGAGCTATGCGTGAGCTAGATAAGATGACTACAGACGAAATGAGACGAGCATTACGTGTCCTTGGTATTTATACACAAGGCATGTCTAATGACTTAGTTGAAGCTCGTATCCATGATACAATAGACAAAAACGTTGACAAGTTTATCACAATGTGGATAAACAACAAGAATCGTGACCAAGCGGACATTCTTGCTAGTGCTACTGAGTTAAATATTATTAGAAAAAACAGAAACAATTATTACTATGGCACTGATTTGATTGGCACATCTCTGGATGAGACTATAGCATGGTTTAAAGTACCAGGCAACCAAGAGATTGTTCAAGCAATAAAGAGTGAAATAGAAAATAAAAGCAAAATATGAGGCTTAGCATTAAGTCATTAAAAGAGGCATTCCTGACCGAGTGCAATCGTGCATCGAATATGCAACTCGGTAGGGCTTTCTTTCAAAATTTTGAAATAGCCCATTTTCTTAGTGCCGCTTATATGCAATGCGTAAATGATCGTATAAGACTATTTGACGAAAGGTATATCCCCTCTGATAAGAGATTACAGGAACAAGTAGACAAAACTCCGTTCCCATCCTCAATGAGGACTCTTTTGGACTTTGGTACTCTTTATACTAGCACCGGGCTATTGCCAGCTTCTAAGGTTACAATTGATAAACTTGACGTTGCAACTGTTGGAGAGAATTCTAAAATATTTGAAATCCCAGCAATAATACCATATGCAGAGGCGTCTGACAGAGCAAAAACATGGGCAGATTCAACAGTAGAATGTCCATATTTTGTCAATGTTAGCATACTTGAATATGACAGTAGTGATGCAAGGATTGCATCGTTTCTTTGTCGTCCTATTAATCCAGTTGATGTTACTAGAATGTCTATGTTTTATCAGGATGACAAATACATGCCATATATCTATTACCGCATAAGGCCAATTTTATCAAATGATAATCAAACAGGTAAGTTCCCGTTAAAATTTTATATAGAGTTAAGTTATAAAGAAAGGGATTCTAATAGTAGAACTTTTCTTATAGCAGACATGATAAGGTGGCCACATCCATTTACGGAACTTGAAATGATGTCAGAGCCAGCAGACAAATTTTTAGATGTTATGTTTGGCTATGAGATAGCACAAAGAGCTGCAGGTTTAGCAATGGAGTCAATTGGCTCAAGCCGCGGGCAATCATTACAACGAATGTCTTCTGAAAGTGCACCACAATGAGAATCACATGTGAAGAGTTAAAGGACGATTTCCTTGCACGATGCAGGATGATGATAAGGACAACTGTAGGAGTTTCGCTAAACTTCGACAATAAAGCCCTTAATGTGTCAAAGAATTATATTGGAGTGCCTAACTATGAAGACGTACGAAGGCAAGCAATTAAAGGAGAGACAGACACATATTCTATTCATCCGGGAGATGTTTATATGACTCCGCGTGAAATGGTCACATTCCTTAACACAGCATGGGAAAAATTACATTTAACAAAATGCAAGGCGATAAGTGATGTTTTGATGAGCTCAGAAACACATTCAACACAGATAGAGTCAATGATATATGAACATGATCAATTGTATATATCTAGTGTTATGATTGAAGAGTTAAAAGCATCAGATCCAAAGTTTCACAAGAATAGAATAGATGCAACTTCTAACTCATCAAGATTATTTACAATACCAGAGATTGCAATAAAATACGGTCCTCCAACAATAGTTAGCGTTGTTGCACATGAATTTCCACCAACAACTGTAGGGCTTGTATATCCTGTTTCTTCTCGTGTATGTCGACCTGTAAGTTCCAATGAAATAACAGGGCTAATCAATCTTGCTACAAACAGTAGGTACAATTCTGGATCTCTGTGTAGGCATAGAAAAATATATTTTGACGATAAGCTATGGGACATGTTAGAGATATTCCATCGTAACGAAGTATTAAAAGAGGGAGAAAAAGGAAGGTTTTGGCAATCTGGAGGGCTATTCGTATCTCTTGGGTACATTCAGCATCCTAAGCCAATAACTGTGGATGAGATTCTTGGTGTTGGTAAAAAATCACGTGTAATAGAGTGTGGCTATCCTCATGAGATAAGTGAGGTTGCAGCCGAAATAGCTGTTGGAGGAAGCGGTGCAAAATGATAACATCAGTAGCAGATCTAAAAGGAGCATTTATTGCTTGTTGTGCTAGAGACAAAGGTCTTCCTTTGGGACGTACTGCTTTTCAAGATTTTGAAATAGCATATTTCCTTAACATGGCATATGACAAGTGCGTTAAAGCACGTGTTGATGCATTAGCTAAGGCTAATTTCGACATTGGAACTGGACAAACTTACCCTGCTAGAGACCATAGAATGGGTAATATCCTTAGTGAGCTTGGTGAGCTTTATGCTCCTCAACCACAAGCAATGGAATTGTCTATCGGTATGGCTCTTAATGACTATCGTTTTAGGATGTGGGGCCGGGCATCTCATATGTTTGAGATAATGCCAGTAAACGGAGCATTCCCATACGTGATAGGAGCAGACCTTCATGAGGTTGCAGTACAAAATAGAGACGAGGCGATTAAGGCATTGATACAATCCAAGAGACTTAGCGATAAAACAGGGATTGAAGGGCCAAGAACCAATAGCTTAGTGGCTGATTTCTTCACAGAAATGAGTAAAGACAATATAACTTGGCCAATACGTATAATACAGGGAGCAGAAATGATGAATTATAGTTTGGTATTCCAGCAAACATTGAAGAGTATAGAAAGATTCCCGTATCGAGTTGGTCGTATTCGTACTTTTATGGTTGAAAGTGCTTCCACTGTGACAGATGCTATTATAGAGTCGTTGAAAAATTCTATCAATACTTTCTTTCGTAGCGTTGACAAGGGGAGTGAGGCTGAAAGGGCTGTAAATGACCTTATGACAAGGTATTACAGACACAAACCAATAACAGTTCTTGAAATTATGCATGGTAAAATTCATGACGTACCAGATTTGTATGAATTATTTGTCAGCTTTGAGACAATAAAGCATCCGGAGGTAATAACAGAGTCACAAATAAAGCAAGAATCGACAGATAAGATAGAAGTAAATTTCGGTTTCGAGATAGCAGAGGCAGCCGCAGAAATAGCGTCTAGAGTTCTTAATGCCGACGGAACAAAAGCTCAACCAGGAATATAACATGTCAGAATTTACAAGGAGTAACGACAATTTTCAGAGCAGGCAAATGCCTCCTCAAAAGATCTCTTTACAGAGAAAGACCAAGAAATGGAGAGAGCAGAATGTTGATTATGTGATAAGGATGAGCGCAACAGCTAATCCTTGGTGTAATAATCCGCATCGTATTTCTAACTACCAAGACAACGTTAATGCATACGAAGGTGTCTTTGATGAAGAGGATTTGAAATACATAACTAATCCTTTCAATGTTGAAGACGGCTTGCCAGCAAGGTTAAAAGATTATAACCTTGTTAGACCTCTTATAGATAGTATGATCGGTGAAGAGGTTAATAGGCCTGTTAAGTTTTCTGTTACTCGTACCTCAGAAGAAGCAAACAATGAGTTCCAGCAAAAGCTGATGGAGCGATTGCAGCAATTCTATTATGGCATGATTACTTCTAAGCTTGATCCAAACGAAGCACAACAATATGAAGAAGGGCTAAAATCCGGACAAATACAACAGCCTGATGACATTGCAAGATGGGCACAGGAGAGCTACAAGGATGTGGCAGAGGATTTCTGTTCTCATATGCTCAGGTATCTTATCCAGAAGCTAGATCTACGCACTACTTTTCTTCGTGGATATAAAGATCTTATCTTAAACAGAGAAGAGATATACTACGTTGGGGAAGAATATGGACATCCTACGATACGTTGGGTTAATCCTGCAACATTCTGCTATGAGTATTCTCCAGATATGATGTATATAGATGATTGCTCATGGTGTTCAGAAAGAATGATTGTGTCATATGCTGAACTACATGATAGATTTAACCAAGACTTAACAGAAAGTGACCTAGATAAGATCCTAGATCAATTAGATGGAACAGGGACAAGTGGAAGTAGACTTAACTCAGATCCATATCAGATGGGGGCGTACCATGAAGATAGACACTTCTTTAGTACAACAGGACTTCAATGGCCATTTCAGGTCATGTCAGCAGACTGTATAGAAGTATGGAAAGTCCATTGGAAGAGCTTTAGAAAAATATATTTTGTAACATTAAACGATCCAGAAACTAATCACCCAGTAACAGAAGTAGTAGATGAAGATTATGTATTTACAGGAGAAGAAGAAGAGGTCCAAGAAGATTGGATTATGCAGGTTTGGCAGGGGTATCGTGTCGGCGGTGATATCTATTTCGGAATACGTCCTATTAGTGCCGCTATTGACCACGACGATCCTACTAGTATCACTATGCCTTATACAGGAATGGCTGCACAGGGCAAGTCAATCATGGAACTCCTCAAACCAATAAACATAACTTACCTTGCATTATGGTATAGACTAGAGTTAATGCTTGCGAGAGACAACGGACGTGTGTTAAACATGGACGTAACTCAGATTCCTAAATCTATGGGAATAGACTTACCTCGCTGGGCTCACATGTTAAAAGCAATGGGTGTAAACCTTGTTAATCCATATGAGGATGCTTGGAATGTACCAGGAAGAGACGGCTCTCGTCCTTCAGCATTCAATGCTTTTACATCTATAGACCTTAGCATGTCACAATCCATAGGCATGTATATAGACCTTTTACATGAAACAGAACAGATGGCTATGAATGTCATCGGGTTCAACCAACAACGACTTGGACAAGTAGGGCATAGAGACCTCGCAGGAACCACACAGGAGGCCCTACAACAGAGTTATAACACAAATGCATTAATTGTATGGCTTCACGACAAAGTTAAAGAGAAGGCCCTTAAAAAGCTCTTAAACGTGGCCATATCCATAAGATATAGAGACGATGAGAAATTCCTATCATATGTAGGAACTGACGGGATGAAAGTCTTTGCTAAAATGCCATCAACAGCAATAGAGAGCATGGACTTATTTGTTACTTCATCAGCTGAAGAACAACGCAAATTAGAGGAGCTAAAACAGCTCTATCAGCCAGCAATGCAGAATGGAGCTACGTTAGTAGACGTATTGCATATGATGGAATCAGAAAATATTACAGATATACGTCTGAAACTTCAGGAAATAGAAGCCCGTAAGCAACAGATGATGCAACAACAGGAACAACAGCAACAAGAAGTGCAACAAGCACAGTTCCAACAAGTAGAAAAAGACAGACAGATCAACTTAGACAAGGCAAATGCCGACAGAACGCTGAAGAAATACGAAGCAGATCTAAAGGCGGAAACAGAACGTCAGATAGCTCAACTGAATGCAGAGACAAAACAGATGGAGATAGAATCAAAAGCTCAAGACAACCCTGTAGAACTAGAAAAGCTAGAGCTAGAAAAGATGAAACTTCAATTAGAGATGGAGAACAAGCAGGCTGTCAACGAACTTGCAATGCAAAAGATGGAGCAAGATGTAGAGTTGAAGCAACAAGACCTAGAAGCAAAGCAACAAGCTTTAACTGGACAATTATCTGGCAAAATACAAGACTCAGACAACAAGCGTATTATAGAATACCGCAAATTAGAGTTAGAACAAGAGAAATTGAAGATAGAAAGAGACAAGATGGAAGCAGAAATCAAGCGCATCCGTCTAGAACACGAGCTTGCTATGCAAGAATTGCGTGCTGAGTTTGCTAATCAGCTTAAGATGTACAAGTTAGAAGAGAAACAAGAGGTCAAAATGGCCAAACTTGAGGAAGCAAAAGATGTTAAGCTAACCAAACTAGAACAAGAGCATGAAACTAAGATAGAAAAGATGGGTCATCAGCATGAAACTAAGGTTAAAAAGCTAGATACCGAAGGAAAAAAGAAGATTGAGCAAATGGGAATAGACGAAGAACGCAGGAAAGAACGCAAAGCAGAAGAAAAAGCGGCTAAGGTTGCTAAAGAAAAGAAGAAAACTCCAAGTGGAAGCTCTTCCTCTAGCAATAGTGGATCATCTTCGTCAGGAAGCAGCAACAATAGCAACTCAAGCAGCAATAACAACAACAATAACACACAAAGTCCGTCTAATGGGCCACAAATAACTATAACTAGGATAGGATTATAATGGCACGATACGCAAAAAAGGCTAATAATAAGGTCCCTAAATATGGTGTTGGAGGATATATAGGTGCAGGGGTTGGAGCGCTTGCTGGAACTGGATCTTTGTATTATGGTATAGATCAAGCTCGTAAAAAGAACAATCCTCAAGCTGCTGCTGGAATCATTGGTAGTTTAATTGGCTATGGCGGTGGAGCTGGTGCTGCTGCATGGCAATATTTTCAAAATAAAGAGGAAGCAGAAGCTCTCCAAGCTGCTAATGCTGAGAAAGCAAGAATACTCGCAGAGCAAAATCGGAGATTAGAACAACAGCGAAGGGAACAACAAGAACGCCAACAACAACAGGAAACACAAAGTCAAGCTAAGGCGCGATTCATACAAGAAAGAGACAAGAATGCCGAAAAGCCTCTAGAACAGAAAATATCAGACAATCAAGGGGCTATGGCTAATGCAAGGTCTAACACTAAAAGCGGTAATGCTCAGATTTATAGCTTGCCTAACCCTAGTGTATATGGCGGCAGAAGCAGGTATCCAAAAACTGACATGTATGCGTTGCCAAATGGGCAGATTGTTAGTGGAGAGCAATTAGCTTCATGGGTGGTAAACTCAGAAGATCCTAATTCTATGTATTTAAAAGGGTTTCCAAGAGGTCTTCCTTGGGCTACAAAAATGGCTATACATAGTGGGGATATGGACTTTCTTGAACAATATTATATTCCAGACTATCAACCTACTCAAACCCCTCTTGCAGACGGAGGTTATGCTCCTAGATTTGGCTATGGTGGCTATATTGCTGGAGGATTAGCTGGTCTTGGTGCTGCTGGTATGGCAGGAACAGGCGCATATCAGGGTATAAAAAAGAAAGACTACGGCTCATTAGCTGCAGGTCTTACTGGCGCAGCATTAAGTGGATTAGCAGCCGAAGAACTTATAAGGGGACAATACAATCAAAACGTAGCTGAAGAAAAGCAGGATGAGGAGGTTAGAAGACTATTTCAAGATGCTGTTGTTGAAGATGCAGCTATTAATCATCCAAAGACATTTGATCAAGAGATAGCCTCTGACGATGATTATCAAATTGGCAATTGGAGAGGGAAAGGGAGCCAGTTGCTTCCATATATGTTTAGATATCATGATCCTTCTTTCGATAAATTTCCACACTTAAAACCGTTTGTTCGAAATATGATGCATCAGCATACATTCCCAGGTATATCCCCAGAACAAATACAATTCCTTGAGTCAAGAAATTTTGATCGTTTAAAGGTCCCTATACAGCCTCCTATTCAAGAAGCTCCCAGTGATTCTTCATCATCTCTGGCACATGGAGGTTATGCTCCGCGATATAACATGGGAGGGGCAATTACAGCCGGGATACCTGCTGCTTTATTTGCTGTTGGATCTTTGCCATTAGGTGCAATGGCGTATGACGATTTTGATAAGGGCAGAAAAGATGACGGGATAATGAAGACAGCTGCTGCTATAAGTTCAGTAGGAGCAGGCATAGGGCTTGGTATTCATGCTGTTAATGAATATCCATGGTACGAGTGGGACAGTGCAGGTTATCATAATGCACAAGACATAGCTAATGGCCGGAAATTGGTATGGCCTCCGAATCAAGAAGAGGAGAATCAAGAAAATCCTCAAACTCCTACAGCCCCTCAAGCTACTCCAGCTCCTCAAGTGCAACCAGTTCAACAGGCAGCTACTCCTGTTACATATAATTTCGGAGGAAGGCATTTTACAAAGGAGCAATTAGAGTCTATAGAGAGAAAAATACAAACATTCCCAGATGGAGGAATGAGCGCCTTAATAAGGCAAGGATTTACCCCTGACGAAGCGAGAGATCTTATATTAGGCCCACGTGCATGGGAGAATCACGAATCATCTAATGCAAGTCAGGTTCCAAGTCCTAATGCCTCTGCATTTACAAGTAGAGTTATGAGTGCTGTTGATAGTAGTAGTGACGACCCTGGAGATCACATTAACCATGGAATGCTTCCTCCTGGTCCGCCCAAGGCAGATGGGTTAGCACACGGGGGTTATGCACCGCGTTATGGATATGGAGGATATATTGGAGCTGGAGTGCTTGCTGGTGCTACTCCTTTTTTGGGCTATGGCGCATATGATCAGATACGTAAAGGAAACACTAAAACTGGAGCATTATTAGGAGCAGGAGCTTTGGCTTCTGGCATTGGTGCTGGCGTATCATGGGGGTTACAGCGTAGAGCAAACAGACCTCCAGAAATAAAAGTTTTGAGTGCAGAACCAGTGGAGAATGCAATTGAGCAGTTTAAGCGGGAAAATGGTAGGCCTCCGGTATCACAAGAAGAACTATTCAGGATACCTATAAAACGGTATAGAAATCTAAGTCAAGATCAGCTAAAAAATGATCCAAAACTTGCTGCGATATGGCCTAAGGAGCCATGGAAGCATCAATTCGAATGGCGCACAAAAGCTCAATTAGATGCTTTAAGGGATAGACTTGGAATAGACAACATGCCAGTTGGTGTAATGAGAGCTCATCCAATGTATAATCCGGAAACAATGTTCGCTCTTAACCGCAAAGAGTATAATAGCTTCTTTCGTCTTCCAAAGACCAAGTGGGAACAGACATACAAAGATGACCCACTTCATTATCTTGATACATTTGGAATTGAAAATACGCCAAATCCAAGCAATTTGGCTGATGGTGGATACGCGCCACGTTTTGCATCTGGTGGAATCCATCCATGGGCAATAGCTGCTGGACTTCCTGCAATGGGGGTTGGAGGTCTTACAGATGTATTAGCATTGTCAGGAGCATTGGATAATTATTCACCAAGAAATAAAAAAGGGGAGGTACAGCGTTGGCCATGGGTGCTAGGAGGGTCAGCTCTTGGGCTTGGTGGACTTGGATCTTTAACGTATGGTGTTGGTGGATTTGAAGGAAGTGGAAGCAATGGCACTAATCAAGGAGGCCCATCATTAGGAGAAAGAATTGATGCGCAGGACCCTTCAATGTTCTCAAATGCTATTAAAGAGATTGGTGATTTTTTTAACAAAAAAGGTTATACTCTCCCTGTGGTGCCTAGAAATCTTCTGGGATTAAAAATTCTTAACTCAGGAAAAGGGGGGTGGTTTCGTGGAATTAAATCATTATATAACTCTATTGACACTAATGCGCTAAGCCGCGGTGGAAAAGTTCCTAGATACGTCATGGGAGGAGGAATATCTGAAGTTGGTGGATTTGACCCTATGGAGGAAGAAAGGAAAAAGCAATTGCTTAACTGGCAGATGCAGATGTCCCAACAACAACAGATGTTTGATCAACAGCAGATGATGGAAGATCAGGATGTTCCTATGGAAGCTGATGGAGGTAGATCCCCACGTTATTTAGATACTGTTATCCCTGGAGCAATGGGATTAGGGTCTGTTCCTCGTTATGATATAGGAGGAGCACTTGCAGAAGTATTGCCAGCTATTCAGGGTGCTGCTGGTAGTGGAGCTACAGAAGGAGCTGTAGAGAACGCAATTTCAGGCATTGGAAACAGTGGTCCTCTTAGTTTCTGGGAAATGTTAATGAAGAAGAAGAAATTATTTAATATAAAGGACATCCTTAACAAGGGAGAAGGACTTATTAAGGATATTACTCAAGGAGGAGGATCTCCTGAAGAAGAGGCTAAACTAGCAACAGCAATCCAAGAAGGAAGTACTCAAGATGCTATTAAAGATGCAGTAGCGCAAGCTGACCCAAGGATATCAGAATGGGAAGCTATGAAGGGCAACCTAAAGCAAAAAGGAGGCAAATTACTAGAGAAAGGAGCAGAGACATTGGGGCAAGTTGCTGGAAGTGTATTTGGAGGTCCACTTGGTGGTTTAGCAGGCAAATATCTTGTTAAAGCTGGTGTCGGAGGATATCAGTTATGGAAGAAACACAGAGATGCAATGTATGCACAGCAAGTACAAGATTTGCTTGATTCTTTTAAGGAATCAGGGAGTGGCCTGCAAGAAAGACAACTTGCTAATGCAGCTTTAACAGCTAATGCTGCAAGGAATATGCTAGCAACATCCAAAGGGAAAAGAGCAGCAAACTTTAGAATGCTTGCTGAAGGCGGTGAAGCTCCACGATTCGAAGGAGTAAATGTACCTAGTTACTTTTTGGGAGGGAAGAATGATGAAGAAGATGACAAGATAATAAAAGAAGCATCAGAAGGAGTTGGAAACGATGGTATAGACTGGAATAAATGGAATCCAATGTCAGGGTCTCAAGGCAATTATTATCAGCCTTATTCGACTATAGCTGGCACCAATAAAAGAGGCGGAGCGTTTTTCACAGACGATGACGGAATTTCTCGCTATCGAATGACAAATAATCCTTTTGACATATATAATAAAATACGATATTCGCGTACAATGAGGCATGGTGTGGGCGGAGCTATTTCTAAAGCAGTTCCATTCGGAGTTGGTTTATTTCACCCATTCACAGGTGCAGCATATGGAACAGCAAAGAGCTTACTTGGCCTTAATCCAACCGGGATGGCATTAAGCGGTATCCCATTGGCAGGAATGCTTGGAAGTATGTATGCTGGGGCAAGCAATCCAATGAAATTTGGGTGGAGAGATCTAAAAGAGAACTTTACTAACAATATGGATTCATGGGCAATCCCTGGTATATGGCGAAAGAGAACAGGTAACATGTTTTACGACGCAATGAATGCGGCAAGAGCAGCAACAATAGCGGCTCCATTATTAATATAATTATGGTATTTCCTAATATGGTACGTCGCTTTGAAGGTGGCGGAGAAGAAGATAGAGAAAACAAAAAGAAAGGGATTACGAAGAAGAAAAGCTGGACTGACTGGCCTGGTGACAGATTTGACGATGCTACTGAATGGACAGATAAGCAATTCCGTAATGCGTATCATGCTATAGGAGATGACTGGAGAAATCTTGTTTATCCATTAGTGTCAAGTGTTGGTGGCGCTGCTGTTGGAACTGGAATTGGTGCACTTATTGGTAGTGCTGTGAGCAGAAACTACAAAAACGGTGCAGAAGGCAGAGAAATAGAGATTCCTAAGTTTAAATCTGCTGCATTTAAGCATTTTAAAGACAAAAAGGGGAAAAGCTTTCTATATGATAAAAGGTTAACGCCTCAAATGTTGGCTGATGTACAAGCTGGCCGTATAACTCCTGAACTTGCAGCAATACTTTCAGAATACGCAACAAATGCAAGGATTTATAGTCCACAGGAAACACTAACTCCTGATGTTCAAACAAAGTTCTGGCAGAATAAGCTTAATGACCTTAAAGAGAAAACAGATCAGGACCCTCGTATAGCACGGAAACAAAATGGAGAAAAAGATTTAGGATACTATCTAAGTAAAGAAGATTCAGGAGCGGAATACAAGTTCCCTCAAATAGGAATGGACTCTCCTATAGACACATTTAGATCATTTAGGAAAACTATTCTTAAGCCATGGATGACCAAGCTGCATGATACATACTTAAATAGTGGTGGTCCTAACAATTATAACTTGAACGCTCCATCTTTTTGGCTTGATGCTGACGAGAAAGACCATTTTGATATCATGAAGGAACTGTCCCAAAGCTATCAACATGCTCTTGGTACAAAAAATGATCCTACAGTAAGGAATATATTTGGAGGCATCAATGCACTTAAAGACAAATCTCCATTTAAAAATGCTCCACAAGTATTTACCGAAAAATTTAACAAAACTATAAAAGCTTTGTCTCAGTCAGCAATGGGGACCAGACATATGACAGCAAATGAAAATTTTGATCCAATGGCTGTAAGAACATGGCTTACAAATATGGGATATGGACCAGAACGAACATGGAAAATGGCGAAGCCTTTTGTTTATAACAAGTTCTTGAAAGACTATTATCAATATGGTCCAGACGTGCTTAGATGGGCAAAAGCTGCAAATAAAGAATTAGAAACTCAGTACCCTGGTCAACATAAGGAAGTTATATTTGGTAAAGATCCAAATGTGTCATACTCAAGAGTATTGAGAGCTGATCCAAAGAAAGTATTCGCACAACATCCATATCCATCAGGCGGCTATTATCCAGAATTCTGGAACCGTTATTACTCTTACCTTCCTGATGATGGCGTTACTGAGCCAGAATATCATTCTACATCAAAGAGTGGTGCTCGTAGAAATGTGTTTTATGCGAAACCTGGAATAGAGGGATACCGTGCTCAGCAGGATGCATATCAGAAATATAAATACTTACAATCAACAGGCTCACAGCCAAACGAACAGCTAAGAGGCAGTCAGGAATATATTGACATGATGAATGCTGCAAGACAATACCAAGACCAGGTATTACAAACAGCTAACGCAAACTTAAATACAAACACTCCAACTCCAATATGGTAGTTAATAAATAAATAACATTATGCCATTAACGCAAGAACAACAGATACAACAACAGATATGGGAGCTTGAAAAGAGAAAAAAAGAGCTACAGGGGCTTCCAAATCAGGGTTATGGTAATGGGAATACGGCTAATTATTCTGTAGGTGCTCAACAAAGCCCAGGATTTTGGAACACTTATGGCTCTCAATTAAGCGGACTTGGAATGGGAGCATTAGGCATTGGTGGAACATATTTTCTAGGAAAGAAATTATTCCCTGGTATGCAACCATCGCAAGTGCTTGGAAAGTTTTTTAATCCTATGCTTAGAAAACTAGCCTCAACATTCCCTGGTGCTATCAGTGAAAATGGAGCATTAAGAGACATTGGTAAAAGTGTTGGAGAGGTTGTTAACCAAGGTAAGGTTCTTGGTGAACAGGCGTATAAGACTGGATCTGAGTTCCTTGGACAAAATATAAAAACCAAATTAAAAGAAGCATCACAGAAGATACAGGGGCTTGCTGGAGCTCTTGAATCAGCTAATTCTAAGGCTTCTTCAACAGTTACTGGAGGCAATGGGCCTAGTAATCCTCCAGGGAGTAGCACAATGCAGCCAGCATTACCACCTAATACTCCTGCTGTTCAATTGGGACCAGATGGCAAGCCAAAACAAGAATTACCTTTTGTCAGCTCTCTTAGAGAGGGGGTTGGCGTTCTTCAGGGCACACTAAAAGGGCTTCAAGGGGTTGGGCAACAATTTCGTGACGACGTTTGGACGCCAGCTAAACAGATATACGACGAAGTTAAAGGCTTTGTTAATAATCCGTTAGGGACTCCTACTACTCCTCCTGGGAAACCAGCACTTATGGCTCGTTCTGCTGATGGTGGAGAAGTTCCTCGTTATGGATGGGGTGGATATGGTTTTGGTATTCCAATGGCATTAGGAGGATTAGGACTTGGATCGTATGGTATAGATCAGGCACTAGATTCATATGGAGACGAAAAAAAGAAGAGAAATGCATATTATGCTCTTGGATCATCAGCCGGACTTCTTGGAGGTGGTGCGGGCCTTATTGGCGGTCAGATGGTATACAATAAAGACCAACAGGCTATAAGTGATGCTTTAACAGAATTAGAGAGCAGTGATAGTGGTAGTCTTATTGAAAGGCTTAAAGAGTTAGCGGCAAAATACTATCCCGACACAGCACCTAAACCTGAGTCTGGAGAAAGTTCGTCCGATCCAGGTTATTTAAGTCGCTTGAGGGATTTTTTTGCTGATTTGGTTACCCCTGGTAATACCCCTCGTAATAGTGCAGAAAGCTCTGATTCAGGGAGTGCACTTCTTGCCAATGGCGGCTATTATCCACGTTTTGCTGATGGTGGTTATGTGCGTCGTTTTGATGACGGAGGGTCTATGAATGACGACCAACAAGAGGTTCCATCTTATGGACTTGGTGGATGGCTAAGTTCGGGACTTGATTTTGTAAATTGGCTAAGACGTCGTAAGATGACTCGTGGAGAGGCAGATGCTTATAATAAAACAGCACTATATCAACAATATCCATACACGCCATTAGAACAGATATCAAATTTCTTAACAGACCTAGAACAGTCTCCTTTTAGACCAGCATTGGGACGAGGATTGGTGGCCGCAGGGCGAGCTCTTGATGATATGCCTTCAAACCAACCGACTAGTGCATTAGGAAGACTTGCAAAGAATACAGTAGGATCTGCGGCTGCTATTGGGATACCTAAACTATTGAGATATGGAGCTGGGTTCATACCAGGTCCATTCGGTAAGGCTACTCAATATCTTCTAGATTATCTCGGAGGAGGAGAAGGCAAGAAAGGATTCGTAGGTCCTGCATTAAATGCTATTGCTGGTAACCCAATTGGTGAATTTGCAGCAGATGTAGGTCAAAATGCATATGGATACGCTAAAAACACAGCGAATTCAGTTAGCAATTATTTCAAAAATCGTAACATTCAAAGGGATGAAACAGGCAATGTTAAGCCTTATCAAAACACAGGAATAGACGCGATATCTCCTATGGAATTAGGGCAGCATGTAGAAGCAGGTACACCAAAATATGTAGATTCGTCCGCACAATATGATGTCCCAGAGGAAGTTGCTAACTTTAATCCAGAAGGAGGGGCTCAATGGGTATATCGTCCAGATGAGAGTGACCCATTAAATCAGCCTTTACAAACAGAGCTAGATAGATTAAGAAGCACTGGAGAACTTGCTGATATTAGAGCGCAAAGTTTACTAAGATATAAGCCTAACAAACGCAGGATGATGTTTAACAGCAAACTTCCTCCTAATTTGCCATTTAGGCCTGGATTAACCGAAACTGGTGTAACTCCTAATGCAGGTGCAGCAACTCCTGCTCCTGCTAGTAAGTCTCAGGTGGTCAATGGTAGCGTTATGCCAGGTCCTAATACTGACAGGAATGCAGCCGCAACAGATTCAGCACATGAACAATTCCCAGCTAAAGAACAACCAGCTGGTGCTGTTCGTTATTTGACTCCCGAAGAGGCTGCCGCATTTGCTGCAGAACAACAACAGAAGCTTGCAACTCAAGGGAATGCACCACAACCGAACACAACTACAACAACTACAACGGCGACTAATACGCCAACTACGAGTACTCCTGGAATTCCTGCATATCCTAATGTTCCGCCTCCACCTCCATTGCCAAATAAACCAGAAACTTTTAATCAATATGCTTGGAGATCGCTTAAAAATTCACCAATTGGAAAGGGCGTTTCCTTGGCCGGGAAAGTTCTTGCTGCTCCTGTTGCACTGCCTATTTATGCGGCACAAGCAATTGGAAACTACTATAATAGTGGCAATAAACAATTAATGGACGATGAAGGTTTCAATAGTCCGTTGCAGACTAAATCTGCCATGGGGGAAGAATTCAGAGACTCAGGCCTTTTTAACACTTCGAACACTTCGGAAGAAGATCCTAGACCGTTTTTGAACGCCGTTCCTTCCCGATTTAAATCTCCTGCTTCTGAAAATTTAGGATATAGATTATCTGGATATGGGATAGCTCCAGATAAGACCGATTTTATGTACTCTAAGCAAGGAGGATATTCAGGAGAGCTTGGATATATGTCAAAGCCTGGTGGTGATGCTATTGCAACTGCAATGCAGCAATCTCCTAGAGCACAGGCTATAATAAATAGATTTAATAATCCTTCTGGCAATGCTCCAGTACCAATGACCGATGTAGGTGGGAAAAACAGGGTAGATGTATATGGGAATATAATCCCAGTAGGAGGTCCTAATGCTGCTCCAATTCCAACAACTCCAATTTCTGGCATAAACGCTAAAAATCAAGGTACGAGTATGTATAATACGCTTATGAATAGCGATTATCTAAGTAATGACTATAATGCACAACCTCCTGCCCCTAATATAGATACATCTCGTATGCAAAGAAAATATTTCTCACCTCCTAATCCAGCAGGCTATTCTTTTAACCCACAAGGGGCACAATACAATGACGAGCTAATGCTAAATGAAGATCGATATTCATATGAAGGTTACAATGTTAAAGGGAACGTTACTAGTCCACAAAGTCCATATCCTAACTCTAATAGATATGGAATATCTGGCACTGGCACAAATCCACAATCAAGTCTTAGACCTACATTGAGTGCAGGTCAACTTGGAAGCCTTGGAACGGTTGGGGGTGGTACACAATCAGGAAATAGTAGTACCAATCAAGGAGGATATCAAAACTCAACTCTGAGAGGCCCTGGTATTGGGACTGGAATGGGGATGGGAACTGCTAGCGCAAATTATAGACCATGGCAGTCATCTAGTTATAATACTCAGAGTCGCCAATGGCAGGCAAATGAATATGGAGGCACTGTTGGACGTTATGGAAGAGGCGGCGTAGATGACCGTTATAATCGTTCTGCAACGTCAGTTCTAGGTTCATTGCTTGGTGGAGCATTGGGATTATGGGGAGGAAGAAACTATGCTAAGAACCAGTTGCTTGAACAGATAGCAGAGGCAGCTAAAGCTAATCAAATGAATGAGATACAAAATCTAACAAATGAGAATCTACCATTCTCACCAGGAGCATTAGGAGCTCTAATGGGAGCACTTGGCGGAGGTGCATTAGGATATTATGGAGGATAATATATGGCAAAACTAAAAAGACCAAGTAGCGATACCGCTTTAGGATTAACGATAGGGCTTCCTACTGTATTAGGTATAGCAGGAATGCCGCTTGGATATAAGTGGAGAGTTAGTGCTAGAGATAAAGAATATATAAAAGAGTTAGCTGAAGCTGAAGCTAAAGGCGCTGTACGTATAAACAAACGTAGTCGTGGCCCAGGTAAAGGGAAAAATATGTGGGACATGACAGCCAAAGACCTTGCTTATCCTTTCCCAGAAGATCTTGAAGAACCATATGGAAAGGTAGTACTTCAACACACTAAGCCGTTTTTCTGGCAAGATCCACATTCTGTGTGGAAAGAGTCCATGGATGCAAACGAGGCTAAGATAAGGAAATGGTCTGCTATAGCTAGTAGGAATCAGGATATAGCTGAAAAAGCTAATCAGTTAATTGAAGATTATAACCCTACATTTGGGCAGGGCAAAAAGTACATGGAGGCTGTTAATGAAGCGGTTAACGCTTATGAGCCTTTGAGGCCTTCATTTAAAGCCACCCCAGTGAACATAACCAATCCTGGTTCAATTGGGGCATATAAGCTATTGCATGGGTTTCTTCCTCCTAAAACCATGTTGAGACCTGGAGGGGATCAAAACAATCCAAGCGATTTTGCTCCGCTTGGATATACAGTAGGCGAATACCCTGAGAATGATCCATACTCTAGGCTTCTTCCTCAAGAAATCAAATTCGAAGGTCCATATAGACAGAGTACTTTCTCTCCTATGGCCGCAGATGGAGGAGCCGTTCCACGATACGAAAATGGCGGAACTCAACAGGATGCTTATAACTATAGTGGCAATGAAGTTCCTAGCTATGCAAGAGGTGGAGCAAGTGGTCCGATTGACCGTTTTTATGACAATTTTGGCGGCAATTTCCTTGGTCGTAGAATAAGAAAAGGAGAAACAGAAGCAATAGGGGCTGTATTAGGACTTCCTGGGTATAGAGAAGAATATCAGGCAAAATATGGCAAACCATGGAATTACGCTCTACATGAAATGTTACAGGGGTCATTTACTCCTGAAATAAATGACTATTTAGCAGAAAAGACAGAGGATGCGATGAGGTTCGCTAATTCGAACAACAATCTTCGCAACTGGATGCTTAATTCTGGAGACAAGACAAGGTCATGGTTTGATCAGAGATCTCAGATTGGATCTCCATTGGGATACCTTGGCCATAGAATGGGAAACTACTTAGATCAATGGGCACAGAATTTAGCTCCAGATCAAGATGCATATCCAGATCCTACTGCAAATCATGAATACACATATAGAGCTCCTGCGGATAGAACAAATTATTATGAATATGCTGGTGGTATTCCACAAGATGAAGTTCCGGCAGACGCAAGCCTTTGGGATAGGATAAAGATTTATGCTAAAAACTTTTATAACAAAATACATCACATTGGCGATCCAGATGCATTTGGCAACCCTACCCTTGATTATACTTTTGAAAATCCACTTCATACGAAGGCTATAAATGACTGGACAGAGGTAGACTTAAATGAGGCGGTTCAACAGGGCATTCTTCCAGATCCTGAAAAGGACAAAAAGGGATTTACTCATCAGTTGAAAGTTCTTCAAAGTATAGCTAATACTGTTGAAGGTAAATCTCTTGGAGCAGTAATGGGGATTGCTACAGATAAAACCAAGAATAGAGAACAGGTCCAAGATGCCCTTAAGATTAACAGAAACCAAGTAGCAAATAGATTAAAAGCAAGCGGCATAAGTGACCCAACAGACGATCAGATTGACGAAGCTATACAAGCCCAAATAGCAGTAGCTATGACAAAAAGGGCTCCTACAGAACAGCCTCATAGCAAGTACGATGCAAAAGGAAACTTGTATATAAACAAAGATCATGATGCGCCAGCATTGGGAACGTTAAAGGATATAAATATAAAAAAGGGCAAACTTCTTACTCCTCCTAAAACAGTAGAAGACCTCCCTCCTATCACTGAGCCGCCAAAAATGACATGGGCAATGGTCCCTGGGGAAACTGTTCAATTAACAGACGGAAGAGAAGTACCTAAAGTAGTTCGCGTCCCTGTTCCACCTCCAGCTCCACGTTATAACCATCAGATAGCTATGGACTGGTTTAATAAGTTTAACCAGCCAGACGAACATGGAGTGCAAGGAACTGAATATGATCCAGCAACAGGACAACTTAAACCTCATCAGAAGATCCAATTAGATGCTGATGACTATGCTGAGGGATCTGATGTATTTTCAAGGGACTTTGGAGCAACAACTATTCCTGATCCTGATAATCCAAGTAAAACAATAACATTAGGGAATCCAGACATTCCTGATAATGAATATGGGAATAGATTTTACAGATATGATGCACGTACTCTTGGTCCTATTAATCCAAAATACGATCCTAAGGAAACAGAGTTTAGGCATGGGAGACTGTACAACGTAAAGAGAGCATTGCTTCCAGCTACATATGCAGAATATGAAGCATCAAAGCCTCATCTTCCTAAATCCTTAATTGGAGGATACATTGAGCCATTTAAAATTCCTGAAAGGCCAACAAACTTAAAGTTGCCTGCTGGATTTGGATATAGAGCCATAAATGGAACTTATACCCCTTCAGGTTCAGGTTCTGGTCCTATATCTATTGATCAATTTGTATCTAGAGTTGATGCGGGACATACTGATCCAAATGATCCTAGTAGACAGACATCTGGAGTAGGAGAAATTTATAATGTTCCTAAATCTAGGATTAAAGACTTATTCCACCTTAATGCAGTACCGCAACAGGATATTGCTGATAGTAGTTCTCCAATGGAGATGTTTAGCAGGTACATTCAAAATATACCGCCATATAAAAGTCCAACAAAACCTGGAGTAATCAGAACAAATCCTTTATTTACGAGACCAAATAAACAGGCGTGGATGGCATCTAATCCTAACAAGCCTGGAGCAGGTCAATCTATTAATTCTCCTTATTGGACTGACAAGAATAATCAGGATTTGGTTAATCCATTCCCAGCTAAACCTGGAGTTGTGCCTCCTTTCCCTAATTATTTTGATGCTGATGTAAATAATCCTCAAGCTAAAGCAGCTAGAACTTTTCTAGATAAAAAGAGGGGATTATATGGTGATCCTGGTGCTTATTTGACATCTCCAGATTTTGTTAAGCCAAAAGAAGGATGGCCAGGATACAATGTTATTCCAGAGGAACAAAGGCTGCATGGAGATATTCCTATTTATAGCCCAGACGCGTATCCAAGATTCCCAGAGCATGCAAGTGATGCAGATATTGTTGAGAGATATAAAGCATTGCAAATAGACCAAGATGCACCAGAGAAATATAGGCAAGAGTTAGAAGCTAAAGCTGCTGCTGAAGAAGCGGCTAGACAACTAGCGCTTGCTAATAAGCCAGCACCTCATATTCCTGATACATATGGGCCAGGTAAGCCTACTGATTTCAATAATTATGGTACTGTATTTGGAAGCAATCTTGATGTTGCAAGAAATGTTGGAGCTCAGCAATTTAATCAAATGTTCCAACAAGGGCAGATTAGTCCTTATGGACAAGTAAGTTATGGAACGGCTATTGGTCTTAGTCCTAAGTTTAGTACGGTAAATCCTACTGGATCTTCCTTTAGTGTAGCTCCATCGGTGCTTCCGCCTCCTAGTACTCCACCAGGACGTCAGGGAATTCCGACTACGCAGCCAAAGCAGATTGCTTCTCCATATCAGCAAATTCCTGCACCTGCACCTAAGCAGCAGATTCCTCAGCAACAAAAGACAGTTACGTTTAATCAGCTTACGCAACAACAGGCACCACAGGCACCAAAGCTTTCAACGTCTACTCAGTCTGTTAATATTAGTCCTACTCAACAGCAAGTTGTTCAACAGGTTCCTACTCAATTAAAACAGGTTGCACCTCCACATATTGTTCCTAATTTAAACCAGCAGGGTGCTCCTATACAGCAGACTCAACAACAGGCTCCTGCACCTAAGCAACAGCTTCAGCAGATTCCGCCACCACATATTGTTCCTAATTTAAACCAGCAGGGTGCTCCTATACAGCAGACTCAACAACAGGCTCCTGCACCTAAGCAACAGTTGCCGAATGTTCCGCCGCCTAAATCTTCTGGATCTGGTATTGGCAATCCTATATCTGTACAACAGGCTGCTCAAATAATCGCACAGGCTCAGCAGAATCAACAGAATCCGAATATTCCGCCACCATCGGTTAATCAGCAGGGTGCTCCTCAGAAAACGATAACACAACAGCAGCAAACTCAGCAAAATATAGCTAATGCTGCTCAACAGATAGCTCTGCAGAAGGCTGCTGCGCCTAAGCAACAGGCTCCAATGGTTAAGGGGGCAATACCGCAGATTCCGCCACAACAAAAGGGACAGATTCCTATGGCCCCTCCGCAGATTCCGCAGATTCCGCCACAACCTACGCCTAGACCAAACCCGCCAAGGCCAAGTGGACCTCCACCAGGATATGTTTCCACACCACAAGGATTTGTTCCGGCACCTAAAGGACAGACTCCTATGAGAGCTCCGGGACCTGGACCTGGTTCAGGTATACAGGCACCTCCATTGTCTAGTGCGCAACAGTATGCGCCTGGGCCACCTCCTCAATTATTCAATACGCCAGGCGGGAATCCATTGCCTTTTAGCAATCCAGGCTATGTTCCTAGTTACCCACCAGGCATGGGCCCACAACCTACAAGCGGAAGTGCTCCTTTCAGCGATGGAGGACAGGTAAGACGTTTTGATGTTGGCGGAGTTGTGCCTAAGTATGAACAACTACCAAGCTATGAATACGGAGGATACTCTGATATGATAGGAAGACAGTTGCTTAACGAGGCTATTCCAAGATATGATGCAGGTGGTATGATTCCTCAGATGCCATTCCAGCAACAGTTTGCTAAGATGGAAGCTGGGCAATTAGGAAGCGTAAAAGAAGCATTCAATAGAGCAATAACAGATCCTCGTACAGGTAAGCTTATTGATCCAATGACTGGACAAGAAATAGATTCTGGATATTACCAAAGACAGGTGATGGAAAGCTACATGAACCAGCATGCTTATCCTCAAGCATTGCCAAGTGGTGTGGTTGATCCTACTGGAACTATGCCTGGAGGAGCTCAAGTTGCTCAGCAAGACGCTACGTATGTAGCTCCACAGATAAAGGCACGAATACCATATTATCAAGCGATGTATCAAAAGAGTGCCGCTAAAGCAGCTAACCCTAAGGGAGCGATGAAAAATATTGTACCGCTAAAGACAAGAGTTTAATATCTTTGTATTATGATAGCAAACCTAGAGCCGTTAGAAATAGTTTTTTATAAAGTCCAATTAGACCTTCAGCTTTCTGCACAGAAAACAGATAATCAGGCGTTTACTGAATGGGCTATGGAAGCTATAGAATACATAGGAGCATTAAATCGTCTCCCTTCTAATAGGGCTGTTACAACACGGCTTGGAAATGCTGATGACAGGGCAACTATAGCATTTGAGATGAAGGATCATGTTGTTCGCCTTCCTCATTCTGTTGTTTCTATTGGACAGGTTCGGTACTATAAGACGGACGCTAAAGATAGGGATGACTATGAAGTGGCAACACCTGTTTATGGGCAAGCGCTTGACGATTCTGATGATACGGTAAAGTTTGACTATATACACAACATTGATAAAAACTCAACTGGTATTAGCATTGGTGTTGTCCTTAACAGAAAAGAAGGGACAGTAGCTTGTGGAGGACTTAAGTTGCCAGAATATTATGATACAACTGGAGAAAGTATTGGAATATTTATTCCAGCTCTTGCTTCTTATAAAGACGCTATTTACTGGTATATAACTATGAAGTTGCTATGGCAGGAAGTTTTTCGTGGAAAGAATAAAGAGCATCAGTTAACATATGCCGCAGGAATGTGGAATAACCTTAAGAATAAAGCATATGCTGAATTGATGATGCCTGACAATTATGAATTGATGAGACTTGCACAAGAGCTGTCTCTAGGAGTTAGTTATACTGGTCTTAACAGACGTACTAGTAAGGCTGGTATTCCTATGGACTTGCCTATGTATGTTGAAGGAACAGACAAGACTCCTCCAAAACCACTTATACCAAATCCACATCCACCAACTCCACCATGGCCAAATCCTCCAATTGTCCCTTAAATAAAACATTATGGCAATAGATAAAACAAGAGCTGCAGTAAGCAAGGATGAGATAATCCGCAAAAATGGTAAGCTTGAAAAAGTCAAAGTGGGAACAGGAGCTCGTTCTGATGATGTTCTAATGGGCACCAGTCAGGATTTTGCCGTGCTTGGGAATACGTATGATCCTGAATGGGGAGTGCAATACAAGTCGCTTGGAGACACTCTAATGAAGACATACAAGAAGGAATATCTTACCAATGATGCTATTGGGAATAGGACTCAAGAAATAAATGATCAAAACATGAACAATTATTTCGACCAATTCCTTCAAAGACAACAAGAGGTCAACCAATCTCAAGGTAAAGGACAACAAGAATACCAAGATGTAAACAACACCACTGTCAAGCAAGCAGATGGAGGAATGGTAGCTCGTTATGGATATGGAGGAAGTCCATGGCATTTTGCGGAACTTGGAGGAGGGATTGGAGCTATGGGAGGAGGAATTCCATTAATGGCAATACAAAGCTTAAGAGAAAGGAATCCACTTCTTTCTGTAGGACTAGGTCTACCAGCAACAATTCTTGGAGCTGGGGCTACAATAGACGGGATAAGAAGAATTCATAACCAGTTAGCTGAAGACAAGAAGAATTATTATAAAAGTATGACTGGGTTTGATAATGAGGAAACGGCTAGAAAATGGTACAAAAACGGAGCAATTTGGGCTGAAGATCCTGAAGTAAGAAAGATTCATGGAGATACATGGCATGATGAACTAAGAAGAAGGGTTGCTGGCATTAGAAAAGTATGGCCACAAATTCATAGCGACTTCGAGAATGGATTACTTGGTCCAAACGATGGGACGCTTTATAACCCTCCTTTCCCAGGCCCTGCTCCAACAGGAGGGACTCCATCTAATGCAGGCCCAATGGTTAATCCTGCTACCCCCGTAGGAGCTACTCCATTAGCATGTGGCGGAGAAGTTGATCGTTATGCTGATGGCGGTTATTATGAAGATGGATATGTTCCTAGTTATGCTGAAGGATCTAATATTGGAGATGTTGCTGGAGAAAACACAGTCTCTGCTAAGGATCTTACGCTTAACGATATTGCCAACGGTGTAAGTGAAGGTAATGTAAACACAGAGTTTGCCATACTTGAAAAGATGGGACTTGGTGATCTTTATAAGGGAAGAATGCAAGCAGAGATGGGTGGCAAAAAGATGCTTGATTTTGGTAAGGCAATGGGAGCTTTAGATCAAAAAATTCCAGGAGAAATACCTGGTCATCTTATGAGTGCAGCATTAAACCCTTATTCATCAGTTGCTCTTGGAGCGTTACATTCTCATGTTCCATCAATGGATCCAGAAGAAGAACAAGCTCATGCAATGTGGCAAGATATGATTAAGAATGCATCTGCTGCCAATAGCCCAGGAGCTAGAGCAATGTTAATGGCTGATGCTAATGCACAATACAACAATATGCTTCAAGGAGCACAGAAACAACATGATGCTCTTATGATGGAACAAGGAAAGGATTATGCTAATATGGCCGCAACCCTTGGCCATGATGATATGAATGCAATGAATACTGCTAATCAGTACAACGCTGAAGAGCAAAATGTAAACGAACAAGACAATTGGAAGATTAGAGAAAGACAGAATGAGGCAGAGGTTAGGAATATTGTGAATCGAGTACAAGGTATGGGATCTTCTATGGGATGGGCTCAAGGAGATAA